>AUXO016819765.1_pt1 | contig 10365 bp, 8 predicted proteins | sample 768731 | NCBI WGS metagenome assembly AUXO01 (sample SAMN02715735, study PRJNA202380) | gut metagenome | biome: sheep rumen | host: Ovis aries | place: New Zealand: Palmerston North | reverse complement strand
TTTTAGGCAGTCGAGAGCCCATCAGTAGATAAGCTGACAGGTTCGCGCCCTCTTTGTGTGTGCCTAAAACTAACATTCCAACCTATAACTAAAACAAGTTAAAATACTAAACTATGGAAAAATTGAACTTGGCTAAATCAGTCTCTGACAACTCACTTGTTGTCGGATACATCATTGGAGCATTAGTTACAATTAGTGGCGGTTTTCTTATTTGGGAAGTACTTAACTATCCTGATATGACTTTCTCTGCTAATTGGAACATGTTCAAATCACCCATTGGAAATGTTTGTATTTTCATCGGTTTTTTTATGGCTATGATATGGTGGGGAAAATTTACTCATTGGTCAGCTACGCCTGTAATAGAAACTCGTGATAGCTGGGGAAACGTAAAGAGAAAAGAGGATTATGATATATCAAATCAAATGTTGGGCAAGTTTATGCTTCCTCTTTTAGGGCACTTTGTAATAGAACCTCTCATTTACGGAGCAATAATCTTTTATCCTTTACAGTGTATTATCGCTATTGTTGGCTCCTTATTTCCTTATATTCTAGCGCTTATTATCGTTGCAGTTACAATAGCCGTATGGTTATGGGGCAAAAATGCTAATAAGAATATTATTATATTCATTGTAGCAGGTGTACTGCTAACAGCTGGTTTTGCTGTGGGGGCATACTTCTTGCATCCCCAGTCTGCTTCTGCATACACCCCAAGCATAGAAAGTACTTCTGCATCCGCAACAGATGAGGAAGAATACGATGATAGCGAATTTGACGAGTCTGATATTGACGAAAGTGATTTTGAATAGACATGATATTCTTTTCTCTCATATCAACTGCATTCTCAAGCATCTTCTATGGTATCATAATTACCGTAGCGATTATGGCTATACTGTATGCCGTATTAAAATCTATAAACGACGGCATTGTACACACTATACCATTTTTCGTAACAGGAGTCATACTTGCTGTTTTGCTTACCATACAATGTTCACTGCTGATTGGCGCCATACAGGCGAAAGACACCACAGAAGCAGTTCACATATATTTAAACCAAATATTGGAAGATTATTCTGGTACAGTGGGCGCACAAGATAGTCAAGAAGTATTTGACAAAGTAACCGAACAGTTTCCACTTATCGAAACTTACATAGGCTATACAGACTTCTCTGGATACAAAATCTCAGAATTGCCCGATGTTATAACAAGTACTATCAATGATTTCTTCACATCGTACATATGGCACAGAGTGCTGTGGATTTTGGGATTCATACTTATAGGATGTTTCATACCTATGCTATATGATAAACGTTCTGCGAAAACAACTATGCGAAGTCGAGTAAGATACTCACATCATAACAAATACGACGATTTTTAAACATTAAATTTATAAGCTATGGCAAATCATTTAATTGTAGGTTTAGGAGGTACAGGAGGTTCTATCATCCGTGCTCTGAGAAAAAGAATTTATGAAGAATTTCGTGCATTAGACCCAAATGGCAATGCCAACATTGAATATCTGTATGTAGATTCCAGTATTGCTGACTTGAACAATGAGGAAGACTGGCAGACACTTGGAGCGTCTGTTCAGTTGAAACCCGCTCAGCGCCTTTCCATAAATGGTATTGGGGCTGGTGTTCTTGATAATCTCGAAAACTTCCCAGGAATTAATTCCTTCATAAACAAGAAGGATCAAACTATGTTGCGTGAGGGAATAGGAGCTATTATAAATGAAGGTATAGGTGGACAACGTAGGCGTTTTGGTCGTATGTTGATAGCAAACAATATGTGTGGTCTTCCTCAAAACACCTTTGTAGGACAGATACATTCTCGTGTAAGGGAACTAAAGAGAAGGGAAGACTTGGAAGATGTTACTTTCCATATATGCGCTGGACTTGGTGGCGGAACAGGATCTGGTTCGATAATTGATGCCATTACACAAATACGCAATGAATTTCAAAGAACGGGAGACAATAGCAAGAACTTTCAGATAAAACTCTACCTCTACGTTCCTGAGAAGATAATACAGATACCTGGTGGCGAGGATAGCAATCGCTATTACCAACCCAATGGATATGCCGCATTAATGGAACTTAATGCTATGTCTGTAAAGAAGTATTTTCCAACAGATGTAAGAGGAAATAAAGATGAAGACGGCAATGTACGTAGGCTTTTGAAAGGCCAGGATGCATTTGATATGGCATACCTCTTTACTAATGTCAACGAGGCGGGCAAGGAGGTTAACTTGCACAAGGTATTACCTGGCATCGTGGGCGATTTCCTTTTCCAGAAGATAGTGGCGACCTCTATGAGTGCTGGCGGAAAGATGGCACGACTGGAAACGAATGAAAATAATGGTCTCCTTCCAGAAGAAAATGAGGTGGGAGAGGCTATTCATAGTCGTAAGTTTATGACTTTCGGTGTGAAGCGTATAGAGTATCCCGAAACGGAGGTTGTGGAGTATGGAGCATATCATTTTGCCCGCCAGTCTTCATTGCAGATGTTGTATGGTGTATGGGATGACGCTCGTGGTTTCCTTGAGGAATGCACAGAAGACATGGTAGGTAAGTCGTTCAAGCAGGATATCATGAAGCCCAATGCTCTGGAAGACAACCTGCTGAGTGATGCTTACATCATGTTAAGCAAACCTCTGCCATCAATAGAAAAGAACGTGTCAAACTGGAAGCCTATCATACAGGGTTGGGAATTCTACACCGACCGCTATAAGCAGGATATCCAGAGTGAGAACAAAAAGGAAGAATGGCTTGAGGAATTTAATCAGCTCTGCGAGAAGTTTTATTCTTCAATGTACAGAGGTTCCGGCGTAAAAAAATTTTACAAGGATTACGAAAACGAAATCTCGGGATTTGCGGAAGAAATATGTCGTAAGATAGAGAATAATTTGTTCTCTAAGTGGAGAAACGGAGAAATGTCAATCATTGAGGTACATAAATACATCTCCGTACTTATAGCATCATGTGACGATCGCATAAGCGACTTCAACAACAAGATAGGAAAGCGAACCACATATCTCAATGATGACCTCGCCGAATCTATCAAGGAAATACGTTCAGATTGGAATAATATCGGCTGGCTGAAAGATGCTATTACTAATGCATCAGCCAAGACATTTGGCAGATTTGTTGATGCGAAAAGAGAACAACTCACTTTGCAAACACAAATTGAAGGATTTAGTTATGCTATTAAACTTCTAACAGAGATTAAGACAATGCTGACACTTCTTAATCTTAATAGCGTTGAGCCATTTATGAAAACATTGTCTGAATATGCAATGACAATGAAATCTCTTGCAGAGGAGAAATGTAAATTAAGCGATGCCGAGGATTTAAACCTTCAAGGGGAAGTGGTAAAGGAATATGATCCAAAGTTCGTGAGAAACACCGTGGTAGGATTCTTGAAGAACAGGCAGAATCAAAATGACTATGCCACATCACTGAGAAACAGAATTATCGAAGCCGTGGGAGCTTCCGATGTCACCTTCTCTTTACTGAACAAAAAAGTCAATGCAGGTATGTTGCGTACTGTCACCATCAAGGAATGTATCAACAATGCTCTGAAGGATATGGAGGATTACTCTGTGAAGAATCCTAACCAGCGACTTGTTAAGGTAAACATACTTGATAAACTACGCAATACTGAATGTAGCACGCCAGAGAAAATGGCGAAATTTACGAAGTCCATATATGATGCTGCGCAAAGTTATCTCACATTCAATGGATCAGAGGAGAAACAGGGTAGCCCGGAAACAGCTGCAAATCATCAGAAGATGATACAGTTGTCACTGCCCGTATATGAGGATAATGATGAATTCCGCAACGACTTCATTCAGTCCTTTGGTAGTAGTGGTAATATACCATTCGATGTGGATAGTGACGTATCTGTGAACTTCAAGAGTAATCAAATAGTTGTCATTACGGCACATAGCGGTTTCCCCCTAAGATATATTGATAACCTACGAGTGCTAAAGGAGAAGTACGACATTTTGGTACGCAATGATGTGAATAGGATGGTGGTACATACAGAGAGCTTTAAGGACCCACTTCCATCACTCTATAGTAAGGATAAGAAGGAAGCTGAGAAAGAATTGCTGCCCGTAATATTACTTGCTTACACGCTTGAAGGAATCATTGTGAAAAGAAAGGATGAAGACGGTAACGAATTTATGGCGTTTGCTGGTGAAAAGAATAAGATGGGCAAAGTGAGCCGTTGGATTGAGATAGGTAGTAACATTGTGGAAACGCTACATGAGTTATGCAAACTCCCGAGGTCAGGCGATGCCAAGCTTTTGAAGAATATTATTAGGGAAGAACTGAATACTAATTATCGCAATAACGATAAGAAGAAGGAACTGATGATGAAGATGGGTGAAACTCTTGAAAATGTCATTTTACCTATTGCTGGCAGTGAAACAAACAAATTATATCAGAAGTTTAACGTTGCGGGAGAAAAACTTTGTGACGACGATTTGAATTTATAATATTTAATACGTATATTAACTATGGCAAAGAAAGCAGGTATTTGCAGAAACATTGACTGCGACAATTACAAGCAAGTTATTGAGATAGAAGCGGGTGAAGAATTTGAGTGCCCATTATGCCATCAACCTCTTGAGGATGCCGGCGGTTCTAAGGGAAGCAAAAAGAAAGATGGTGGCGGAGGAGGAGTAAATGGTAAACTCATTGGCATCATCCTTGGAGCAATCATCCTATTAGGTGGCATCGGTTTCGGCGTATATACACTGGTGAACAATCTTTCAGGTGACTCTAAGCCTGCAGCGATAAAGCTGGAGAATTCGAAAATCACCATGAAGGTTGGTGAAACGATAGTACTAACTCCTAAGGTGGAGCCGGAAGGAGCAAAGGCGACATTCTCCTTCAAAGTGAAGAAAGATTCTAAGAGTTTGGTCAAGGTCAGCAATGGTGGCGAGGTTACTGCTCAGAAATCAGGTAATGCCGTAATTCTCATAAAGTGTGAAGAAAATCCTGATATTCGTGCTATATGTAAGATAACGATTGTCGAAGATTCTGTAAAATCGGAACCCACTGGCGATGGAGGAACTAATCCTGAACCAAAAGACATGCTTATTCAAAAGATTACCACAAAAGAACAGTCTGTTACTATGACCGAAGGTCAAACAAAGTATTTTTCTTTCAGGGTTGAACCTGAAACCTTTAACGAACTGTTACTTATATCCTCATCTGACGCCAACATAGCAGAATTTGACAAGAACAGTGGAAATCTCATTGCAAAGAAAGTTGGCACAGCTATTATCACGCTCAGGGGCGAAAAATCAGGAGTTGCAGCAAGCGTAACCGTAACGGTGAAAAAGCCAGGAGGTGACCCTGGTCGTGGTCCACTTAAACTTAGCTATGGAACATATAATGGAGACACAAAAGTGATAGGTGGAAAGAGAGTCCCTCATGGTCACGGCACCGTAACTTTTACCACAACCCATCGCATCGTCAGTTCACAGGACTACATCGCTCACCCTGGTGATAGGTATGAGGGCGAATGGCGCTATGGCGTGATAGCAGGAGGTCTGGGATATTGGTATCATGACGGGAACACCACAGGTATAAGACCGTAATGAGTAGTACAAGGTATAAAATATTACTGATAATTGTGTTGGTGGCGACTAAAGTCACTGCCACACAATTTCGCACACAAAGGTTAAGTGACATATCAAGGGCTGTCGGTATATCAATTACAGACTCCACTAACATCCAATACTTCACTGACAGTATACACATCTTCAAAGGCAAACCACTCCACATCAAGGCTGACGAATATGGGGAGATAGCCCACATAGGCTACAAACTATTTAATGACTCTGTAACCATTTTGCAAAAAGAGAATATTCCTATATTTGACTTTGTTGAGCGGTATCTGCTGGAACTCGATCTGATGCTTGACGGTAGGAGTCCTTTGGAAAGGATGAAGTGGGACAGGGTAACTCTGGTAAAGGGAACTGTAGGCATGCTAAGCAGAATAGATACAAATACTCCAGTAAGCATAGAGGAGATACCTCGCAGGATGTTTCGCCTGACATGGCTCATTGGCAAAGAGGAACTGACTATTACGTTCCTTTCAGACTGTCAACTCATCAGAGGTGCGGACATCATCGAATTGGAAAACCTGGCGGAGAAGGATATTCAAAAAGTCATGCCACTGACAAAGGATGAGATAATACAGGACTGGGTATCATTTCAGCCGCAGCAGTCGCAAAATCTGTATGTGATAGATGGTGGATATTTCATCAGTGAGATGGTACGTGCAGACGTGTTCCTAAAGACAAAGAATGGCGCATTGGAACTATTGTGCGACAAGAATAATCCCACAAACAGCGTAAGCAACATCATGGTTACGGGAATGTTTGAACGAATAATCCCCATGACCATGCAATTCAAAAAATATGGTCACGTCACAGACACATTGAATGTGTCTCTGCAACAATTCATCACTTTCTGCAAAAATGAAGGTTGCAAGATGTACTATGGGGTGGAAAAAATGAACGAGGAAGAAATAATTGGCTCCATCTTTGCCTTCAATGAGAAGCTGGCATACAACCATATACTATATGTAAAGTTCCCATTGGGAATACTCAATGGAGAAGAACATACATGCCTTTCAATCACTCATACGTATATACCATTGCATGATATAGAAGAAGAGTTTTTTAATCAATTCAAACATAAGGTAACCAAATGAAAATCATAAGAATTATAGCTGCAGCTGTTCTCACTATGTGTATGCCTTCGTTATTGATGGCTGACGACAAGGATGTGGGCAAACAGATACGTGACATCATGGTCAGCAACCAATATCTGTATGGTGAGCACACTGCTGCCACTGAAAGAGAAGCAAAGGATGTGGCAGAGGAGATACTTGAAAAGAATATAAAAGAATGGGTAGCTACAAAGAAGAAACTTCGCGGAAGTCAAAATCTTGTAGTGAATAATAAGCAATCTCTGCAAACGTCACTATCGATGTCAAGAGGAAGTTTCGTTAGGGTATTCATATATGTAAAGAAAAGTGACATCATGGCAGGGAACAATGCGGAAGTCATTAGCCAGGCACCGAGAGTACCTTCTGCCACTGTAGAGCCTATAAAATCACAAGCAGGCACGAAGGCGAGGCTGAACTATCCTGAGGTTGTTAATACCATAGCTTCATATACAGAATACAAGCCCATGGCAGAGAAAGTAATGCAGTTTAGGGAGCTGGGCAAGATAACACGCTATGGGCGATACACATCTTTGGACAATCCTGAACTGTACTACCTTGCCATATATAATACGGCTGGACAGGTCGTCGCAGTGCTTACACCTGGACCAACACGCTATAACGTCAAGTCGGGTGAAGTGGACAAAGTGACAAACTATAGTGGCTGTGGAGCTATAGGCTTCATTCCTAGTAAATAATACAACGTAAATTATAATATCGATATGAAACTGTTTCTAAAAAGTTTACTAATAGCGCTTATGCTCATAATAGGAGCAGGTGCAGGAAATGCTATCTCAGTGACATTTGTTGTGGATGCAGACAGAGGAGAAAAACTACCACCTAACAAGGAGGTCGCAGAACGAAATCTTGCTGTCGTACTCGAGGCTATAAACACAGCATTTTTTGATAAATCATACATCTCTAACCGTAACCTCAAAATGACAGAACTCGCAAAAAAATCAATAGAGAGCATTTATGCGAGCTGCCCGTTTTATTGTACCGACGAAAATGTAACTTCACATGTATGGACTTACTCTGACGGCTTTGAAGCAAGACGAATTCCTCTAAATTTAACGCATAAGGGGGAGAAATTCGGTGATAATTCTTTCGTTTATGCTGTGGCAGAGTTTGACAATAGAGGTACTATTGTTGACTTTCGCCTTCAGTTGTCTGCACATGATGCCAGCAGATGGGGAGAGTTAGACAGTGAATACAACGAGGTGACAGACCTTAGAGAAAAAGAAATAGTGCGAAGGACTCTTGAACACTTCCGTACGGCATACTGCCGCAAGGATATCAGGACAATAGAGGATATGTTCAGCGATGATGCACTTATTATAACTGGCCACGTAACGCAGAGGGTGACTCAAGGCGACAAGAGAATGATGACCTCTCAGGTAACATATAATAGGCAGACGAAACAGCAATACATCGCCAACCTTAAAAAAGCCTTTTTACGCAATAAGTTCGTCAAAGTGGAGTTTGACCCTGCAAGTATACAAATCAGGAGGTCAGATAAAGACCACTCAATGTTTGGTATAAGATTAATGCAATCATGGGAATCAACGAACTATAGTGACAAGGGAACACTGTTCTTGATATTCCAATTCCCTGAAGGACGAGACCCTATAATACATGTCAGAACGTGGACTCCTGAGGGCTTTGAGAATGATGACATTTCCACTCTATCTGGTTTCGGATTATAAAAAAAGGATTATGAAAAAAATACTCTTAGCCTTATTGACAATATGCATTACAATGAGCGTTTCAGCTCAGTCGGAGTATATCTCCAACAGCAGATACGATGTTGCCGACTGTTTCGGAGACCTTGATGGCAGAGGAGGCATAATGTTGCTTTCTAAGAAGAACGATCTGGTGATAACGGTAAGCGACAGTGATGCGGAAATTAGACATGCGAAGCATACCTTAGAAAAGATCTATGCTTATGAGATAGCTGTTAGCATGAAAAATGACGTGAAGGTCGAGGTCTCTCATCGCGGCGAGGTGTTTTCTACGGAATTTGTTGTAGGCAAAAAATACTTGAAAGAAAACGTATTTCTCGCATATATGATTGAAGACGTAGAACGACCTATACAGCAAAACGAACAATCAAAACAGACTAAAGTCGTATTTGACGAGAAGTTAGCTGCGGTAGAAATCATTTCTTCAATGGAGGATTTACAGATAGACTGTCCTGAATTATTGGCAAGAGGTACAGAAATGACTGTAAACAAAAAGAATGGCATAGTCACTACTACACTGACTATACCACTAAAGGTGATTCGTGATGCAAAAGCGGAGGTAGCGAGACTTGAAAATGAACGAGACAACCTTAACAAAATACTGTTAGATCAAAATGTACCACAAAAGGAAAAGACTGAAGAGAGATGGAATAGAGTGGATTGGCTCGACAACACTGGGATAAAAGAAAAGGAATGTCTGGTGGAAAGTCTCACGCACATCTCAGTCTATGGCAAGGGCACTAACCGTCTGGACATCAACATTGACAGAGAAGGCAAGTTAGCTCCACGCAAAACCCAAAGCTATGGTATATTACTTATGAAAACCATAGAGAAGGTACATGTCAGCGAATGTGCCGGATTTATGGATGAAGGTGGTCGCCAATACGCTCTGCGAAAATACGATGCTGCCCGAGTAGCATTCAAAAACGCATTGACATCAAAAGACACTCCACCTACACTTATACCAACTATCAAGACCAGCATTGCACAGTGTGACTCATGCCTGAAGTATGAACAACTACTGATACGTGCGCTGAGGAGAATTGGTGAGATGAAACAGAATGACAAAGCGGTTATAGGTCAAACTGACATCGTCAATTACTACGGAGCGGCTATTGATTTTATGACGATCATCAATAAGTACAACCCATGCGAGTACTATACCAAGAACATTAAGGCTCTTGAAACCTACATAGAAAACATGCCATTTGCCATTAGATTTAATATAGTAAAATGGATAGTGAATCGAGTTTCTGCAACAGAAAATGGTCCTTTCCCCAATATAGAGTTGTGGGCTTACTATGGTAGTGAAGCACCTCGGTTGATGGACTACTCATCTGACAGGCGGTTTAGGAAATTAGTTAGTGCCAATTCTACAGATTATAAATTGACTGGCACCTCGGATGAGTCTGGTATCGTTGATATGGAGTTAAACAGAAGGTCGTTGCCAACAGGATTCTTCTTTCGTTCAGCAACTGATGGTATGGATGCACCCATATCGTATAAGGATATGACGGATGTAATGTCGAAGTCTGAAGGTGAATATAGTAAACGGCAAATCCGCATAAGGATGTATGTTAAAAAAGAAAAGTAACATTATATAAACATTTTAAAACTTACCATTATGAAAAAGTTATCAAAGATTGTGCTTTGTTTATCTCTCGCAGTTGTATGTTCAAACGTTTCAGCACAGGGATTTCTGAAAGCACTTACCAAGAAGTCAGAGACAAAAGAAACGACAGAAAACACTAATGGTGAAACAACACAAAACAAAATTAAGAAAGAAGATATCCCTGCATACACTTGCGTGAAAGAGTATTTTCTTGATTCAAATAACAACCGCATAAAGAATGAAGATGGCACAGACAAGTATGTCGTAAGA
>AUXO011725503.1_pt1 | contig 10365 bp, 6 predicted proteins | sample 768731 | NCBI WGS metagenome assembly AUXO01 (sample SAMN02715735, study PRJNA202380) | gut metagenome | biome: sheep rumen | host: Ovis aries | place: New Zealand: Palmerston North | reverse complement strand
CATCCCGAACTTGCCACCACCGTCATCCCAGAATTGGCACCACTGTCATCCCGAACTTGATTCGGGATCTCCTTTTTACGAGAGATGCTGAATCAAGTTCAGCATGACACAGCCCGTTTTGCATGACACAGCTTCGTTCGGCACGACATAACTTCATTTTGCATGACACAGCCCGTCAATTCTCAACTATCCTTGACTAAATCTGTGTAATATTCTACTATTAAATATTATGACCGCGAATGAATTACGTTCTAAATACATTGCGTTTTTTAAGAGCAAAAACCATGCCGAAATTTCCGGGCAGTCTCTGATTCCCGAAAACGATCCTTCAGTTCTGTTTACCACAGCAGGAATGCATCCTCTTGTGCCTTATCTTTTGGGTGAACCGCATCCCTCAGGAACACGCCTTACAGACTATCAGAAATGCATCCGTACAGGCGATATTGACGAAGTAGGGGATCCCAGCCACTTGACTTGCTTTGAGATGCTTGGAAACTGGTCTCTTGGCGACTATTTTAAGAAAGAATCAATCGCTTTTTCATACGAGTTTCTGACCAGCAAAGAATGGCTTGGACTCGACCCGAGAAAGATTTCCGTGACTGTTTTTGAAGGCGACGAATCTGCTCCACGCGACGATGAGGCTGCCGGTTACTGGAAGGAAAACGGAATGCCCGAAGACAAAATTGCGTATCTTCCGGCAAGCGACAACTGGTGGGCGGCAGGTCCAACCGGTCCGTGCGGTCCTGATACAGAGATTTTCTACTGGGTTGGCGAGGGACTTCCTCCCGTCGGTTCAAACAAAAAGACTGACAGCGCAAACTGGATGGAAATCTGGAACAATGTCTTCATGCAGTTCAACCGCATTGACGAAAAGACTTTGGTAAAGCTTCCAAAGCAGAATGTTGACACTGGAATGGGGCTTGAGCGCACCAACTGCATCCTTCAGGGAAAGACCAGCGTTTATCTGACCGAGGTTTTCCAGCCGATTATTGCAGAAATTGAAAAATTGGCTTCATATAAATACGGTGATGATGCGGAAAAAGACAAGAGCGTGCGTATTATTGCAGATCATGCCCGCGCATCTGTCTTCATCCTGGGAGACCAGAAGGGGGTTTCTCCTTCAAACGTTGGAGCGGGGTATGTTCTTCGCCGCTTGATCCGCCGTGCAGTACGTCATGGCTTAAAGCTTGGAATAGACACAGAGTTCCTTGCACAGATTGCCGTTCCTGTAATTGAAAATTTCAAGGGTGCATATCCTGAGCTTGAAGAAAATTCAGAAAAAATAAAGAAAGAACTCACCGCCGAAGAAAACAAATTCCGTGACACACTCAAAAAAGGCGAGGCCGAGTTCCAGAAACTGCTTCCAAATCTGATGAAGAATCCCAAAAAGGAGATTTCAGGAAAGGTTGCATTCCGTCTTTACGACACATTCGGTTATCCGCTGGAGTTGACACAGGAACTTGGAGCCGAGTACGGCTTTACAGTTGATGTTGAAGGTTTCAAGGAAGCGGAAAAAAAGCATCAGGAAGCCTCAAAGACTCTCGATGCGGGAAAAGCGAAAGGTGGTCTTGCGGAGCAGTCCGAAATCACCACGAAATATCACACGGCAACCCACCTTTTGCAGCAGGCCTTGGTTGACGTTCTTGGTGATGAGGTCGCCCAGAAGGGAAGCAACATCAACAACGAGCGCATGAGATTCGACTTCACATTCAGCCGTCCGATGACCAAAGAGGAAATTCAGAAGGCCGAAGACATCGTGAACGAAAAAATCAAGGAAGATTTGCCGGTAACAATGGAGATTATGACCTTGGAGCAGGCAAAGGCCGAGGGAGCACGGGCTCTTTTTGCAAATAAATACGGCGAAAGTGTGAAAGTCTACACGATTGGACGTGATCCAAAGACTGACTGGTTCAGCAAGGAAGTTTGCGGAGGACCCCATGTGCAGCATACGGCTCAGATCGGTGACTTCAAGATTGTAAAGGAACAGTCCAGTTCTGCCGGTGTGCGCAGAATCCGTGCTGTAATCTCAGGCGGACTTCCGTTGGAAGGTTAAAAAAATACACCATCTGTAACGAAAATATGATGGGTTTGTTATATTTAACGAAACAGGGCGGCTGCAAAGCTTCCTGTAGGAGAGGTTGAGGATTCAGCCCCAAGTCTTTTAGCAAAAGAGGAAGAAGGTTTTATGAAACGATTAGCTATTGGAATTGCATTAATTTTAGCGGTTGCATCATCAGTGTTTGCCCAGAATGATCTGCAGCCACTTGCTGTGGTCAAGCTGAACAAGCAGGAGACCATTACTTTAAAGCAGCTGAAAAATCGTGCCGCTTTTGTGGAAAAGCAGATGTCCGCAGTTTATGGCAGTGCACAGACTCTTACCGTGGAGCAGCGCAAGCAGCTGCTTGATACATTGATTCAGGAAAAACTTGTGGCACAGGCCGCCGCAAAGGCAGGAATCTCCATTACCGACAGTCAGGTGGACGCAGCATTCCTGAGTTCCTTCTCACAGCAGTTGGGACGGCAGGTTACCGAGGCTCAGCTTTCAGAGGAAATCAAGGCGCAGACCGGAAAGACATTGAGTGAATATCTCCAGCAGTCCTCCGGTATGTCTCTTGCAGAAACAAAGGCATATCTGAAGACCCAGTTGATGGCACAGAGCTATGTGTATTCGCTGAAGCAGTCAGAAGTTCAGAGTGTTGCCGCCACAGACAAGGAAATCCGTGATGCCTACGACATGAACAAGACCCAGTTCCTGTGGGATGATATGGTGAAGCTTTTTCTGGTGATTGTTCCCAAGGGAAATGATGCGGTTGCAGCACGGGCCACGGCTACGGATTTGCGCAATCAGTATGTGAAGGACAAATCCAGCGAGGCGGCAATCAAGGCTTCCGAAGACAACGGAAAGATATATCAGGCAGGCCCTTATACTGTACATAAGAATTCCGCACAGGCGCAGGGTTGGTCGAACGACAAGATTCTTGAGCTTTTCGGGAAGAACGTCGGCTACATCAGCGAAGTGAACGAGACAAGCACAGACTTCCAGTTCTACGCAGTACAGCAGAAGTACGGCGCAAAGATGCTCGGACTCAGCGACATTGTTGCTCCTGAAACAAACGTGACTGTATACGAGTATATCAAGAGTAACCTTACAGCCCAGAAACAGCAGCAGTTCTTTACCCAGGCCGCGCAGGATATTGCAAAGTCTCTTGACACACCTGCCAACGTTGAGCGCAAAAAGACCGGTGAAGCTCTCAATGCCCTTCTTAAATGGTAAGGACTGAACTGTGTCGAGAAGAAAAGGAAGAATATTAGCGTTCCAGGCACTCTATTCATACGATGTGGGCGGAGTGCCCTTGGATGAGCTTTTGAAGTTGGAATGGGCGGAAGCGGCTGAAACCGAACCCGGCGAAAGCACTGATTTTGCCCGTATGATTATAGCAGGCACCATCAATCATCTGGAGCAGGTTGACGAATCCATAAGGAATCATCTTTCAGGCTCATGGACATTCGACCGGATCAACAAGGTCACACTTGCAATTCTGAGGATGAGCATCTATTCGCTTATCTTTCAGCCGGACATCCATCCAACCATAGTGATTGACGAGGCCATAGACATCGCGAAGGAATTTGGATCGGACGACTCCTTCAAGTTCATAAATGCGGTGCTTGATACCATTCGGAAAGAGCTGGATGTTAAAAAAGACGACTAGTAACAAGCGGTTTTCTCGTTTGAAGGGACCACTGGTGCTTATTTTTGCATCGGTGGTTTTGTCATGTTCATGCATTGCGTGTCAGGGGCACGTTGAAGGCGGATCCGTAACGGCATTGCTTGATTCTGCCGATGCCTACATCGCAAACGGAGATGTAAAATCTGCCTTTGCGAGTTTGAAGACCGCACAATCACAGGCTTCAAACACTTACGAGCGCATGGGTGTATACAAACGCTATCTGAAGCTCGGAGATTTGTCCCTTGCCGAAAAGACCGTGAAGAAAGCCCTTAGAAAAGACCATGATTCAAAAGAACTTGCCGCCATTTACGGAAGCCTCCTGCTTTCCCAAAACCGCATAAAAGAAGCCTTGAAAGTGAGCCGCGGCCTGAGCGGAAGTCAATACGGTTCAGTTTATGCCGAAGCATTTATGCGCAACGCAATCAACACCGGAAAATCCGCGAACGAACTTTTCGGAAGCCGCCGCACAAAAGCCGACCGCGAATGGGCGAAAGACGAGACAAGACGCAGTGAAGTTTTTTACGACACAAGATTTGCGCCTGTCTACCACGATGCGTACGTCGGTTCCGGACGTTACCGCTGGAATTGGAATGCCGCCGCTCTGTCTATGCACGCCGGAAAATACGATGATGCCGCTGCAATGTATCCCTTGAAAACAGAGTCCCTTGAAGATGCTCTTTTCTGGGGCACAATCTTGTACGATGCAGGCCGCTATCCCCAGAGTCTTGAGGCACTTCTCACCCGCAGTTCAGACACAGCCCCCGAGGATGTGCTGATTAAATACAAATCCCTTCTGGCGGATGATTATTACATCCTTGCGCAGGATGCCGAATCCGAACGTGAAAGAAGTGAGATACTTGGCATGAATCTTTCCGAGTACGCTGCGTCAAATCCTTCTGTTGCACAAATCCTTTCGCAGACTTATGTGAATTCCGCACTGTATTACAAAAGCAATGATGACCACCTTTCGGAGTACCAAAGACTCAATGCCCTTGTCACGCGCTATCCTGACTACAAACCTGGACTTGCCGCTTATGGGCAGTTCGCACTTGACCGTTCCCGTGTTCCGAAGGACGACACAATGACCGCACACATCAGGGCAGCAGGGCTCCAGACAAGGCAGATGGAAATTGAAGCACAGATTCCTCCTGTTTCAGTTGATGATGCACTTGCTTTGGTGAAACATGCAATCGAAAAGAATTCGTCGCCGGATCTTCTGGTACTTGAAGAGGAACTCATCCTCCAGTCCAACGGATACACCGAAGCTTCCCAGAGGGTTTCCCGTTTGTGGCCTTTGCTCGAAAGAAATCAAATAAGCGACAACCGTTATCCCCCGGAAATTGTCCGTTATGCCGTGGTTTCGCTCATTCAAAACGGCTATCTTGATGAAGCCTGCGAACTTTTCGACACATACGAGAAGGAAGTCTATCAGCAGGATTACGGAAAAAAGAGCAGGAAGAAGAAGTTCTCCAGCGCAGAACACGCAGATGAAATGGAACTTTGGGAATGTGAGGTTGCCGCATGGTTTGCAATTCAAAATGGCGATGTCGAATCTGCTCTTGTTTTTTACAAAACAATCATAGAAAAATTCGCCCCCCGAAGTCCGGTGATGAATGTCTCAGGTCAGAATGATTCTGTGGTCAACAGCTATGTGAATGCCGGAAATATTTACTCTGGAACAAATCAGGGAGCCGTTGCGCTCGATTATCTGAACAAGGCTTCTTCTCGTGCCACGACAGCCGAACTCAAGGCGGAAATTTTGTACCGCATTGGAAAGCAGAATTTCTATCTGAATGATTTGCACAGTGCTTCAAAAGCGTTGCAGTATGCGCTTCGACTTGACCCGTCTCACAACAAGGCTCGTTTCGTTCTTCAGCAGGTGAACAGGGAGCAGAAATAATGATGAGGAAAAAATGAAACGTTTGATATATTTTGCCCTTTCCATTTTGCTGATTATGATTTTTCCTGCCTGTGGTAAAAAAACTCAGGCACCGGTGGAGCAGGAAACTGTGTCTGTCGTTACGGAAGGAATTGAAGCTGCTCCCCATTGGACAAACGAAGAAGGAATCATCTGTGTGCTTTTTGCTTACGGATTCAACACTCCCGAATTTTATGCAGAGGCCACGGAGAAACTCGGCTCCATTTACGGTGTTGATTCGGAAGGCGGTCTCCTCTATTTTCTTCAGTACCCTGATGATTTGAAATCCCGCATAAACAATTTGTATTCAATGCTTGACGGCAAAAAAATCCGGGGTCTGATTGTGCTCGGTGCGCCGGAAGGAACTCATTACGTGCTTGCAAGATTCCAGGATGCATACGAAGGCGGACGTCCTTTCCCGGTGTTTTCGCTTTTCCCGCAGGACAATGTGCTCGGTCAGGAATCCACCTGCGATTTTGTGCTTGAATATGAAACTTCAGTCGAAGAGGAATCCGTTTCCGAGGAGATTACGCAGGAAATTGATGAAAACGCGGAGTCCGTTGTGATAAAAGCCGTAGCGGCAATGGCAGATTTGAAAGGCCCGCTTGCAAATGACTCCAACCTGCATCAGTATGTTCAGAACATGGTCGGTGAAACATTGGTGCAACGCTACACAGATCGTGAAACAGGCATCCAGTCCAGCAATCACTTTGTAATGGAGAGAAAGTAATGCCTCTCAGAAATCCGTTTACTCAAAATGAAACTTTGGTTTTTGCAACAACCGAGGCTCTTGTTGAATTGTCTGAAAAGGAACATTCTGAACTTCTGGTGATTTCAGATTCCCACGGAAGGAGCGACATTCTTTGTTCGATTGTGGAAGAAAAGGGAAAAGATTGTGATGCATTGTTTTTCTGCGGAGACGGAATCCGTGACATTGCAGCTCTCGTGGAAAGAGCCTGTTCTTCCTCAAGGTTTTCCGCATGCGTTCCGCCTGTTCTCGCATTTGTTCAAGGCAACAACGACTACGAGAATTGCCCGATGGTAAATCCAAAGCATCTTTCAGATCCGGAAGCCCCCTGTTATATGGAAGTTGAAATTCCGCAGCAGATTCAAATCAATGTGAGCGGCATGAATGTGTTCATGGCGCACGGTCATCATCATGGTGTGTATGGAAGCATTGCTCCTTTGTGTCTTGATGCTGCAAACAGAGGAGCGAAAACTGTTTTATTTGGACACACGCATATTGCAATGAAAGGAGTCTCGAACGAGGTCTACGCGATAAACCCTGGAAGCTGCGCTTTTCCTCGCGGAGGTCAGCCGCCGTGTTTCGCAAGGGTTGGAATCACCAAGGGAAAAGACTTTCCTTCATGCAGATTTTTCAGACTCAGTTCTGAAGGAAGTATTCCTTACGAGATGATTGCTTCTCCCTGGTAATTAAAGCGCGTCAAAAATATCAGTGATTTTCTGTATCTCCGCATCAGGATTTTTCCACCACGATGATGCCCAGATACGGTGCAGCTTCCATCCCCGGTTTTCAAGATATTTCTGTCTGTGATAATCACGGTCTCTCGGACTTGCCGCATTTTTGTAAAGACGCGAATCACACTCAAGACCAAGCACGTATTTCCTGTCTTTCTTTATTGCAAAGTCAATCGTGTATCCGCCGATTCCCACGTTTCTGTCAAATTCAATTCCTTCTTCTTTAAGTGCATTGGAAATGGAATCCATATAAAGCTGCTCTGATTCGGCATTTTCTTTTTCAGATTTTTCCTCGTTATCTGTGAATGAAAGAAGAATCTGTTTCGCCTTGTCTGTATTTTTTGAACTCACCGCATCTGCATATTCAAGATACTTCTTCAAGATTGCGGGACCGGGATTCTTCGTGTTGTCCACATTCAGCGTGGACGGGTCGAAACTTACCACCACATGCACTTTCTGTTTTGCCCGGCTGATTGCAACATTGAGTCTGTTTTCGCCTCCTGACTGATTCAGCCAGCCGAAGTTCTGAATAAATTTTCCGCTTTCGTTTTTTGCATATCCAATCGAGAAGATGATTATGTCTCTTTCATCTCCCTGCACATTTTCAATATTCTTCACGAACAGACCGATGTCTTCTCCGTCTTTTGTGCGCACGGTTTCCTCACGGATGAGTTTGTCGAACTCTTCATCCTGCAGACATTCCTTGTCAATCAGGTCGTCTATTAAGTCACGCTGATTTGTATTGAATGTGATGATTCCGATTGTCTCTTTGTTTTGCCGTGTGGCAAAAATATTCTTCAAAAGGGAAACAATGTATTCCGCTTCTGCTTTGTTCTGTCGGTTTTCCCAAACGGCTTTCTCCATTTTGTGCATTTCAATCGGAGGAGTGTCCGGAGTTGTGATGTTCGGCGAGACGTAAAGTTTCCCGTTGTAGAACGCATAATTCGAAAAGGCAATCAATTCTTCATATCGGGACCGGTAGTGAAAATTCAGAAGCGTGTCTTTGTATTTGTATTTTGCAAGATCCAATAGACTTTCTTCTTCCAGAGCGGCTGAAATTTCTTCGTCTTCATCAAGACTGTCTTCGTCAATGGTGATTCTTCCGGTGCCAAGACTTGAAGGACGCAGCTGTTTTTGGTCACCCGCGACAACGACTTTTTTTGCACGGAGGATTGAGGGAAGTCCCTTTTCCACATAGAGCTGGGAAGCTTCGTCAAAAATCAAAAGGTCGAAAACTCCAATCTGCAGGGGGATGATTTCCGAGACGACTTCGGGTGTGAGAAGCCAAATCTTGATTGCCTTGAAAAGTTCGAAATCGAATTTGCTTATGAATTTGTTCACACTCATTTTGCGTTTTGAATCGATTGCTCTCAAGATGTCGTTTTTACGTTTGGACTGAGTGAGCATGGAAAGATTTCCGTAAAGCACTTGTTCAAGATGTTCGCGTGTGAGTTTTGTCTTCTTCTGGATGTCATTGGAAATGGTTCTGATTGTCTCGGGGAAATTTTCAATCTGCAAAAGTGAGTCCCGGTGAGTAGCCTCGAAATCCATAAGGTGTTTGTAAAGCGAGAAGAATACAATTTCTTTTGCGGCCTCAAGAAGAGAATTGTTGCACAGATGCCGCGAGTTTTGCATTGAGGCAAAAAACAGTTTTTCTTTTTCTGAAAGACTGTCATAGTGCGGTTTCAGGGAAACGTATTCGGTGTAATGTTTCTGCCCTTCGGTAAAGTCGGAGGGCTTTTTCATAAGAAGATTTACAATCTCTTTGTTTGTCTCCGTGAAATACGGCTTTGCAAATTCCCTGATTTCTTTTTTGATTTTACCGCTTTCAAAAAGTCTCGCGAAGAAATTCTTTTTATTGTGTTCTTCAATTTTCATCACAAGATTCTGCCATTGTGATTCAAGATGCTGAGTGTCAAAATCAGTAAGCGTGGAATTCATCTTCGAAAGCCACGGAAAGGTTTTGTCGAACTGAGTGAAAGTGTTCGTGCGGTTTACATTTTCCTCATTTGAAAAAATCTCTTGGCATTTGACAAGAGTGTCGTAATCCATTGAAAGTATCAGAGGATTTACCGTTTCGTTGAGTGTTTTCTCGCGTTGTAATTGTTCGGTCTTTGAAAAATCTTTGCGGGGGCATTTCAAATATAGTTTGTATGGTTCGATTCCAAAATCATCTTTTGTGTAAAGGGTCTTTGCAATTTTTTCAAGATGTGAAATCTGCGTGTCAATTTCAATGGAAAATTTTTCTTCACTTGAATCCGTTGCTTGGGCTTTTGCTTTCACTTCTGGAATGTTGACGATTTTCTGCATCTGTGAATAGAAAAGATTTTTGTTGTTCACATCGTCAATTATGAGTGCATATTTGGACAATTCACCAAGACGGGAATAGACAACGTCAAGAGCGGTCTTTTTTTCTGAAACCATCAGAACTGTCTTTCCACCTAAGGCTGCCTGTGAAATGAGACTTGTGATTGTCTGGGATTTTCCTGTTCCGGGAGGACCTTCAACCACAAGTTCGTCAGTTGTGTTCAGGTCATTTAAAACCTTCTCCTGAGAACTGTTCAATTCGTTTATGTAATGAAGTGCGGATTCGCAAATCGGAGTTTCGTTTCTAGCCGAAGCTTCATCATCCGTTGAAAGAAGATCGTTTAAAAGTGTGTTGATGTTTCCGTCTTCCGCAATCTTCTGAAAATCCTTTTGTATGGAAGATGAACAGATTGGAAAGTTTCCGATTACAATCGAGTTTTCAAGAAAAAGATCTCCCGGAGAAAATTTTGGGAATGATTCAGCCGTGTAGTCAGTGAAGGCATGCATTTCATTTTCGCTTTCTTCAGACTGAATCTCAAGGTCGGAGTTTTTGTAAAAGGTTTTTATGCTTTCAAGAAATGTTTCGCGGCTTGTGTCTTCTATTTCTTCCGGCGGCAAAGGTGTGTTGAGACCGTTCGTCTTCTGATAAGCCAAAATCAAAGTGGTGTTGTAAAGAGCATCGCGGGAACGGTCAAGGGAAAGTTTAATGCTTATGGGACTGCGTTCTTCGATTACAGGAAAAAGTGCAAGCGGACATCTCACATCAAAGTTTTCACCCGGCAAAGTTCCTTTTACAAACGGGTATGCGATGAAAAGATTGTTTTGTCCTTTCTCGCGGAGGAGTCTGTTTGTTGAACGCAAAAGCGAAGTGATTTTTTTGAATTTCTGTTCATCCTTCAGATTTGCAACTTCAATTTTTTTTCCTGTTCCCAG
>AUXO018782443.1_pt1 | contig 10366 bp, 10 predicted proteins | sample 768731 | NCBI WGS metagenome assembly AUXO01 (sample SAMN02715735, study PRJNA202380) | gut metagenome | biome: sheep rumen | host: Ovis aries | place: New Zealand: Palmerston North | reverse complement strand
ACCATTGGGTTGTTACCGATACCAAGGAATCCCATCATCTCAACGTGAGCTGGAACTGATGAAGAACCTGCGAACTGTGCGTCTGAGTGCATACGTCCTAGTGTATCTGTCATTTAGCAAGATCATTGTCAATATCTCCTGAACAAATAATGAGTGTATCTTAATTACTTCTTTGATTGAGATCTCTTGTCTTCTTATAAAATAGAAAACTATGAAAAGAAACTGCATCCTCTCTGTAGAATGCTCGGTCTCTATTCAAGTGTAAAGATAATCAAATTTATTATATGTAAAATAGTGTATATATTTAAATATGTGTGTTAGTAAGATATGTTTGGTAGGTCTTAATGTAATGGTTACTTTTAATAAGAATATATTTTGTAAAAATCCATATGTGACAATATAGATCTGCTTTAAATAAAAAAAGCTAATAATTACACTTTGATTTTAAGAAATTTTGTCAGGTCGTGAAAAAACTGTACTTTTGCAACCCAAATCAAAGACACGTGAAGTTCGTGATTATTTTGTTTATATTGTCTGGCAATGAGTTATACTTTTAATGAAATAGAAAAAAAGATCTATCCCAAGACCTTTTTAAAGGACGTACATGTGCGTTTTGACTTTGACCGGGCTAATGTTGACATTAATAAGGTAGTTAAATTCTTTAACACAAGGTTTAATTTGTCTATTGATGAAACACAAATGTTTAAGGAGTTGTTTGTTAATTCAGATGATGAATTGATTAATTTTGGCTTTACGGTTGAACATGTTGAAGTTACTTTACGGCATCCTGCGTATAAATCATTTGATTTTGCTTTGAAATGGTTGCCTTGGATGAAGGATTACATGCAAACCTTGAATATAAATACTGTTAATAAAGTTTATATAAGTAAGTATAACGAACTGGGGTTTACTCTTCAAGATAATAGTATTGGTGTTGAGGTTATCATGGGGGAGGTTTTCAGCAAAGAATTACTAGAGAAAATGAATGCAGAAAAAAAGGATTTTTCTAGTATGACAAGATGGGAAATGTTTGATTCTGTTAGGGGAGATGATGAATGGAATAGTATTTTTAGCTATGAATATGGTTTTAGTAGAAGAGCAAATGAATTAACAAAAGGGTGTCTAACGCTAAAAACAATAATGGAGTCTAATGATGTGTCTATTGAGTTAAATAAATTGGATGATGTGTCTATTAAATTTAATGACATATTGGATAGAGGCTTTCATTGGTGTGTAAGTAAAAGTATAATTGAAAGGATGGAGGTATAACAATGGAATACAATTTTAATTTGGTCAGCAACTTGCCAAACCCTTCTAAAACAGTTTTTTTGAGTGCTGGTATTGCAATAGCTTTGCTCAGTTGTGTAGATGATCACTATACAGTAAAGGCTTTTGTAAAAGGAGGTGTTAGTGAAAGTGTTGTTGCAACTAGTTTGCCTTCGATTTCTGCAAATGTAAAAATATCTTTGACATCTAATTTGACTTCGGAAGAAGGAGAGAATACACTTGTTGCCGACGGGGGAGATGGAGATGTTCTTGGTAATTTTGTATCTTCTATTTTAAGGAATACTAAATCATTGGATAGTGATATTTCAAAACTGGTTGATGATAATTTTTGGGATTTAGTATGATGGATGTGGTTGACAACATCGAGTTGTATTTGCCTCAATATCTTTCAGATTCAGAAAAAACTAGACTGAAAGAAGAACTTTCCAAATTTCCAATGGATGGGACAAAAGACACGGTCTATACGAGTTCATTAAAAGATGCGGAATACTTATTGCAGGGGGATGGGATCAACAATGTACCTTATTTGTCTTTTCCTAATACGACAATAAATAACGTTCCTGTATTACTTTTGTCTAATACATGTGATATGTCGACGGAAAATAAACGCATGAATGAATGTCGTATTATGTATTCTCCTATACTTAAACTGGAGAAATATGAAGAATTGTTAAAGAAGAATTATACACCAGATAGGGTAGAGAACCATCTTAAGGAAATTAGAAATCAATATATTTCTCAAATTTTGTATTTGCCTAAAGGAGCTAATCTTGATTATGAAGGTATAGTTTTTTTTGATCGTTCAATTAGTATTCCTTTAACTGAAGAATTAGTAAAGGAAATGTGCAAAAACAAATTGTTTACTCTTAGTAATTTTGGGTTTTATTTATATCTTCTGAAGCTATCGATTCATTTTACTAGAATTCAAGAAAAAATAGATCGTTCTACAGGCGAGGATTTAGGAATAAAGAAATAAAAAAGAAGACCGGGACGGATCTCCTGGTCTTCAATGTTAGTAGTTAGTACTTTTTCTTCTTTCTCTTCAAAATCTCGCCTAACACAATAATGGCGATAGTTATTAAATCTTTCATGATTTACCTCCTTGTTTAAGATTATACCTTTTGATTAATTTGTAAACTGTAGAAGGAATGAACTTGCATCCATGTGAAGTCGTGAATCCTTCATCATTTAAAGTGTCAGTCATCTGTTGTAGAGTCAAGCTTCTGTCACATAAAACTCTCAGCATTGCTATAGCTCGCTTATTGTTAGCATTACGTTGGGCTTTTGAACTGTTAGTTTTGTTGCTGTTTTGAATTGCCTGCTTATGCTTATCTAACAAATGATTAGGATTACCTAGTTTGAATCCACGTTCCTTCTTAGCCTTCAAAGCCGCTTTTGTCCTGCTTGAAATCAACTCTGCCTCATATTGGCTTATTGCAGATAGAATATGCAACATCATTTTGTTGGCACTCGGAAAATCACAGAATACGATTTCCACATCTGATTCCAGTAGCTGTGATAAGAAACAAACATTTCTCGCTAGTCTATCCAGTTTTGCTACAATTAAGATTGCTCCTGATTTTCTACATGTATCAAGTGCCTCTTTTAATTTTGGTCGGTCATTTTTACGACCGCTTTCAACTTCTACGAACTCTGCTTCCAAAGGTTGTTCACCTAAATGATTCCGTATCATCTGCCGTTGAGCTTCCAATCCCAGACCAGAAACACCTTGCCGTTGTGTACTCACTCGGAGATATGCAACGTATTTATTCTTTTTTTCCATTTGCTAAACGTCCGTTTTATAAGTGGAAAAATCCCACTTGTTAGTATTATAAATAAAAATGTGTCGATTTTGATATGACTCATTTTATTGTTAATTAAATTCATATTCTTGTTTGACTCTCATTTCGTAATTTGACGTTTTCTCAACTTTGCGGTCGATGACATCAACAAGCTGGTCGAAACTTATATTTGTAATCGTTTCAATTTCTTTCGAATCGTCTTTTTGAATGCTCACATCGAAATAGTCGCTGCCGTGATTGTATACTATAGACACATATCCTTTTAATAAGAATCCTTGAACGTGAAATTTGATTCCATTTTTAATTACTTGGGTATCACTGAACCCCCATGAGAAAAGTATATGGATTTGATTCCTCAAAATTCCATATATATACGAACTCAATCTGTAATCTTCTTCTGTTATTGCTTCCATCTTAATCCTCCTTTAGTTTTTCGTGATACTTTGTGTATACATACTCCTTCAATATACTACGAGCGACTTCTGCTTTATCCTCCTCATCATAAACCGCATAGTAAGTCCTTTCATTACCATATCTATCCTCTCTCTTTACTTCTATTCTCGTCTCACCACGTCTGAAGAATGATGCTGCCATAGTTTCATCACTTGTATCGGTATTCTCATATTGAAGATAAACTCCTAGATACAGTTTCCCTTTGTAAAGTGAAATCTCTTCAATATCAGAATTCCAGTTGTTGCCTTTCTGCAGGCTGCTTCTGATTCTCAATCTCTTGTTTCTTGACCTTTTCTCTGACCAAGCTCCTTTTCCTGTCTCCTTGACGATTCTCTCAAATGTCGCTGTCGAAACTTTCATCAGGTCATCTGAGTTAAGCTTATCAATAATTTCAAGCTTCTTCTCTGGAGCGTATCTTTTGAATAGCTCCACATTGATATTTGTTCTCATCTCAGTAAAAATAAAGCAGAGAGACTACCACATAATATTTTGTAAAATGTAATAATCTCCCTGCTGGGTTAATAATTAGATTGTAATTGTTAAACTACCTGACACATTACTGGTTTTGAAATATGGAGCATAATCAATGTCTAGATGCTCCGATTGAAATTTCTTCAAATCAAATGTGCTTCGTGTTGTAGGTAGTTTTCTTGTGAGTCTCATTTGCTTCCCCACCCAACTTCTAGCATCAAGTCTCTCCATTTGAGTTAGAATATTAGACTTTATTGCAGATAGTTGCTCTTCGATAAATGTCTTCTGTTGAATCAGCTCAATGATAGAGTCCTCTTGTGAACTGATTTCTAGTGGCATATCGTAAGGATTGTAAAATTTCTCGCCCTTGTAGTCTGCTTCAAGTAATTCTTTACAAACTTCAGAAGGAATTCGTTTTACCTCAATTAGCTCGCTGATATGGTCGTATGATCCATCCGATTTCTGCTTATTTCGGATATGGATTACAAATAGACGATCAACTTTAGCTTTCGGATTTTGCTTCTCAAACATCATAGCGTAGATGCTGAGCTGCCATTTCGCTTTCTCCAATTTGTCTGGACTCATAATTCCATAAGTCTTCAAGTCTGCTAAGTCAAATGTATCATCAGAAATTCGGTAAACTTTATCAATATTGGAGGCGTAATTTTCTCCATCTGTGATAGTATACTCGCTAATTTCATGTGATAAGTTGTAGTCTTTGATTATCTGGATATAGTCAGCAACCTCTTGAGAACCATCATTTATCCATTGACTTTCAAAATTCTCAATAGATTTATGAACACTAGAGCCATATTGAGCAGCATGATTCAACACACTCTCACTAATACCATCAAATTCATCTGGGAATAAGTGCCTATGCAAAACACCTGTTATTCCAGATAGGTATTTATCCCCAAGTTTGTAAGTGTGTTCCTCCTCATTGAAAATCACACCACTGTCTTTCAATTCCACTCTCATATCAAGCTGTCATTAAGAGTTCATTCTTCTTGTTACTGAACATTGCTTTGATTTCAGGATTTCCCTCTACCTCAGATCTATGCTGATTATAAAGTCCCATAAGGTTATCCATACTGTTGATTGAACTCAAAGCGTTTCTGATACCTGAATATCTGTCTGTAGTCGACGGTGCTACTCTAGGTGCTGTCCTTTTCTGTATAGCTGTAGTCTTGATCTGTTGATGCTCCACATTATTAGTAGCATCAGCAGGAACATCCTCTCCATTGAAAATGTATAATCCTAGTCCAAACATGGCAAGATTTTTAGTAAGACATCTCATGATCGATTTATTCACATCGAACATTGTAGCCGCCTCCACTGTAATCGTCTCCTCTGTATTCTTGTTTCTGTTAAATACATTATAAGAATATGGATAACTCTTCATAGCCTTATTGCTACTGTTCATCACTGGCAACCACATCTGATAAACCAGACCGTCCGCACTAACCTCTGTAAATACCATAATCCCTAAATTCCGGTCTTCGAAAAATGGTAGATTCGTAACTGGATTCTGTATCACTCTGTATGTCGCATCAGGGTAGATCTTCTTAAACTCTGCCCAAGCGAAACTCCACGAAAGGTAACTTAAACTACCCTTCTTCTCTGCTTTGTCATTCACGTTCAAAGAATAAAGCTTGTTGAAATTCTCTGCTCTATTCTCATTCAAATTGTTTTCTACTACTGTATTCATCTCCGTAATTGTTTAGTGGTTAGAAAAATGTGAGGTGGCTACCAATACTCTAAAACTTTCGTCTTATTTCTTGATAACCACCTCTCGGTTAATAAAAATTGTTAGTTAAGGAACCAATCATACTGTGACCCTTCTCCCTGAATACTCTTCTGAATTCCAAAGGCTAAGTCAGTTGCTTCCTGATTACGTTCCAAAAATCTGTCAATATAGGCATTTTTACAAGCCTCATTGAAGATGTTAAGTAGCTGCCAACATGTTATTTCCTCATCTTCTTGCTTTCCGAAGTTTGGATTACACATGTAATTCTTGGCTGCCTGTGTTACTGCCTGGTCTCCCATCGTGATGATAGGCAGACCCATTGCTTTCACATCTGCACTTGGGATAAACTGGTATAATCTCAGTCTTCCCAAAATGTTTGCAAATTGTTGCTCTGTAACCTTAGTTTCTCCTAGAGATTCAAGGTCATGTAGGACAACATCTTTTATTGGATTGAACTGATTGAACAGTGCCAACGCCTGCTTGTAAATATCATCGGCATTCATGCACTCGATAGTTCCAGTTAATCCAGAACAAGTTAAACATAAATTTGAACATACTCGGACCTGCCAGCCCACAAAGATTCTAAATCGCTGAATCTTGTTGGTACTATAAAGGCGATCTTCGTTATAGGCTCTTGCTCCACCTATTGTAAGGTGAACCTCGTTGCCATTGATTGTTCTTGTTAGGTTGCTAACATGATTAACGAAACACATTCTCTGATAGAACAGTGTCTTATCTTCGTCTGTTAGCTCGTCTTGCTTTTTATGTAGAGCGTCTGGTGTCCTTCCTGAAATTGGATGAGAGACACGAATCTCTACTGGTTCTAAATTTCCAAAAATTTTCTCTGCCGCTTTTCCAACCACCTGAACAAACTCAGGGTGACTAATTGTAAGCGTATTATCAGAAAATGTTGGTACGATACACTTGTGGAGAAGATCATCATAAAAAATCTCCGCTGTGTTACTTTCGATAAAATTTGGATGCTGCTCAACCGCTTGCTGAGCATTCTCCTCGCCAAATAATGGCTCGTTATTAAAATTGTTTTCCATTGTTATGTTGTTTTTGTTTTGTTTCTATGAACGAAAGCCACCAGCAACAACTGAATGTTTGCTGATGGCTTCTTGGTTATATATTGTGGTGAATCTCAGTTCACCGTATTATTGCTGTTATTAATCTTATTTTCTCTTTATCTTATTTTTCTCATATATAAGGATTTGAGGGGATTTTAAATGGAAGGTAAATGTTTGATTAATTAATGTTTAATGCTTACTTTTGTAATCTCAAATAGTTGATTTAATTGAATACCAACGTAGAAGAATCGTTAGAAAGTTTCACAAACAAAAAAACTAGAATAATGGACAATATTGGGAAATTTGTAAAATCGTTTGTTTTTGTACTATTGGCATTTGCTTCTTGCCAAAGAGAGATTGTCAATAAGAATGAAGTAGATGATGAACCTGATGACACAACCACTATTGTTTTGAAGGATACAATTGAGGTGTTGAGTCAAATCGTTGATGTCAATGGAGACACATTAGATAATAATGGAGTTGTTCGTGAAATCCGCAAAAAGAGTGGAAAACTTCCATCAAAAAATGTTATCGCTCCTTTGTCTTCTAAACCAGGACAAGCACCTGCATTGGTAGAAATCAAGAAAAAAGGAACTGTTTTGTCGGACAGATTGAATATCACTTTGCTTGACGATTCTGTTAGTATAGATTCTTTCAGCATCGAATTTTCTAAAAAGTTTGACCGAAAAAGGGTGGAAGTTGTAGGTGTAAACCGAACTTTGCTTGCTATTCAATTAAGAGTTAATGCGGACGAGAGAGAAGAATTGAAATCAGCAATCAAGGACAGCATGAAAGGTTGGAATATTATAGTAGAGAATGACTATATCCAGAAAAGAAATGACTATGGTGCTACTCGTGAATCAAAAGGCTGGCATTTGGATGCGTTGAATTTGAAAGATGCGTGGAAAATAACAAAGGGAAATCCCAATACCATTATTGCTATTGTCGACGACGGTATAAGGGGTAGCCATTTGATGCTTAGAGGAAAGATAGTTAAACCATATAATGTATTTACTCAGACTAATCAGGTGAGTGCAGGTGATGGTCATGGTACCCATGTGGCTGCGATTGCCGCAGGAAGTGAAGAATTCTATGATAGCGAAGGAGCGTCAGGAATTGCTCCAAATTGCAAGATTATGCCTATTCAGGTGTTTGACAACGATATTACTGATGTCATGGCGATAATCAGTGGAGTCTTGGATGCTATTGACCATGGTGCAAGAATTATCAATGTTTCTATAGGTAAAAACCTCAAAATCTTCTCAATCCTTTCTATCTCAGAACAAATAGAACTTTCAAAAGAGTTGTTCCTTGATGAGGAAGCAATGTGGAAACGAGTTTACAATCATGCAAAGAAGCATAATGCTATATTAGTTTTTTCCGCTGGGAATGACAATGTAGTTTCTGCACTTGACCCTCATAACAGAAGTGATTATTCTATTACTGTAGCAGCGGTTGATGCCAATGGGAAAAGTACTAAGTTTACGAACTATGGAGAGGGCACTGACATTTCTGCTTATGGAGAGGCGATTAATTCGGCAGGAATGTTTGGGAATTTTGTAAAGATGGACGGAACATCTATGTCTGCTCCAATTGTGGCAGGAACAATCGCTCTGATGCGAGGTGTACGACCTAATATCACAGCAAGCGAGTGTCTTGATATCCTCAAGAAAACAGGATTAGAAACGGACAAATATACTCCTGTTATGGTTAATCCGTACAGAGCATTGAAATATTTGCAGACAGGTAAGATTGTCAAATTGCCGACTAATCAATTACCAAAGAATGATAAAAGTCGTCCATTAATAAAAACTACAAGTATAAACTATGGTCCTGGAGATTATGTAGACTTGGATTTGCCAAGTGGATTGAAGTGGGCAGCTTGTAATGTAGGAGCAAGTAAGCCATGGGAATATGGCAACTATTATGCTTGGGGAGAGACTGATGATATTAATACTAAAACCTTTAATCGTCATGTTCATTTCAATACTTATCGGTCTTCTGGTATTATTGATGAAAACGGAAATCTTACATCAAAATATGATGTCGCTACACAAAAGTGGGGAGATAAATGGAGAATTCCAACAAAAGAAGAACTCGATGAATTGCTTAATAATTGCAATTGGACAAGTATAAGACTTTCTGGCATAGAAGGGTATAAAGTGTCAAGTAAGAAAGATACCTTAAAGTGGATATTCCTCCCCGGTGCTGGGTTTCGTGATTATCAATCGGGCAAGATTATTGGCGACGGTTACTACGGCTACGGGGCTTCCGGCGCTTACGCGAGTTCAACTGTAATAAAAGAAGTTAATGGTATGTGTTATTATATTCACTTCAATATGCACGAAAAAGGGAGAAGCCACGCTCATCTTAAGCACGGGCACTCTATTCGTCCTGTCACAAAATAAAGTGATGGGCGAAATTTCGATTCTCTTGTTATAAGATTTGTAACTCATTCAAGAGAAATTATTGTTTCAATATGCTTTTGAAAGAATTAGGAGAAAAGAACAAAAAGAGATATTTGGATGAAAGCTAATGATTTATTGGAAGTAATTAAGACATATTTGCTTAAAAAAGAGACTGATTATGCATATATGGTAACTGGAGGATGGGGTACTGGAAAAACATATTTTTTCAAGAACAGATTGCCAGAACTTAAAAAGAAATTTCATATAATTAGTCTATTTGGTATCGAAAAAAAAGAAGATGTATTTGAAAGAATCCTTGAATCTTTGATAATTGGATATAAGTGGAAAAATTCGATTTCAAATAGATTTTCTGCTATAGGAAATTTAATTCCTCTAATTTCCGATGGTGATAAAAATAATATCGCAAAGATATTTGCCCCAACAAATCAGGAACTTCAATTATTAAAGAAATTTAAGATTGAAAAATGTGAAGATTTATTGGTTTTTGATGACTTGGAAAGAATTTCATCTAAGGCAAACATGGATGAAATCTTATCCGAGATACACAAATTAGTAGATGAATTACATAATAAGGTAATATTGGTTTGCAACGAGGAAAAATTACAAAATGATGATTTGTACAAAACATTCAAGGAAAAGACTATCAGATATACAATCTCTTACGAGGCGAACGTTGAAGATGTATTAGAATCATATTTCACAAAGATTAATAATAAACCCTATGTAGATTTTCTAAAAAGTAATCGACAAATATTGGTCGATTTGATAAATAATGCAGCTGACAGAAATCTAAGAACATTAAATTTCATAATTTCTACATTTGAGGTAATTTTTAATTTTTTGAATAAAGCCCCATTTGAAATTTGTCCAGAGGCTAAAGAAAGTTTCATTACTAAAGTTTTTTTATTTTTATCTATCTGTTCAATTGAACAAAAGAAGGGTAGAGATATCAAATGTATAGATTTATTAAACTCATATTCTTCAGATTTTTGGGACACTCATGAAGTATCTATTCCAGAGAATTTGGATGACTTTGTAGAAAAAACACAAATAGAAAACGAGAAAATAGAAAACGAGAAAATAGAAAACGAGAAAATAGAAAACGAG
>AUXO012822900.1_pt1 | contig 10366 bp, 5 predicted proteins | sample 768731 | NCBI WGS metagenome assembly AUXO01 (sample SAMN02715735, study PRJNA202380) | gut metagenome | biome: sheep rumen | host: Ovis aries | place: New Zealand: Palmerston North | reverse complement strand
ATGGATGACCGATGGTACTTTTTCGCACACAACAAGGGAGTTGATTCGCATTACGCGCCGGGCGTCTTATGCAAGATGTGGGTTGTCGGAATGTACTACATGAATCTTAATTATCCAGAAAAGATTCTTGAAGATATGAACAAGCCACAAACATGCGTCATCGGAACATATCTGTTACATGGCTTCATGTATTGGCCTTGGCTCACATTCGGATGGCATTATTCTGGAACATTCTGGTGGTTTAATCCAAAACGCATTTCAAATCTAATGAAAGAAAAGAATACTTCAATTCCTAAAAAGAATGACAGATATTTCACAGAAAGCTGCTGGGGTTCTTGCATCCCTGATGATGACTTGTACAGAAAACCTGCTCTCGGCAAGTACGACGCCCAATGGAGAAACAAGTTCAACTGGATGGACCCTGCTGACAGAGAGAAAGCAATGAGTTTCCTTAATTAAAGAATATAACAACTCATCTAACGGACAATCTACCAGCCAAGTAGCATTGTCCGTTTTCTTTGCATTAAAAAATAAATATCTTATAATACATAAACATTCAGGTCCGTTTTTTAACTGCTATGAAATTCAAGAAAAGAAATATTTTCGAAAGCATTCTTGATAGTGTCGAAGCCGATGAGGTTGTTGACATTGATGATGTTTCAATTGAAGAAAAGGCAATTTACATTATATACAATGACAACATCACAGACAAAGAAAACACTGATGTCATAATTGAAAGAATTTCAACAATCTTGAAAAAAAGCAACTTCATAGCAAAATTCAATAAACCGGAATACATAGATGACGAATATTCCAAAAAATCTTTCTACCTCGACGAAAACTATTATATAATCTTGTTCAGATTCGAACAAAACCCAAATGCGTCTCTTGATGATTTCTGCAAGTTAATCAGGTTGATAGACATCAACACGAACATTCATTCGATGTTTTATGAAAATGGCGAATTAAACTACCGTCTTGGTTTCAACACATTCACGCGCTATGATATTTTGATAAACAACAGTTACAATAGGGAAGACGAAAAATTCATAACGTTCTTTAGAAGTTTCTTTCCGGACGCATCAAAAGAGCAAATTTTGAAATCTTTCATCCGCGCATGCGTTAGGTTCAGCAACGACCAAGCAAAATTCTCACCAGAGCAGAAATGGTTCACAATCAAGATAGACTTTGATGAGAACTTTGTCAACAAAAACGGAGACTTTATGTTCAAAAAACCGTTGAAATATGTTGATAGATTCTCAGACGGATATGCTCTTATCAAGATTGATGACAAAAAACAATATATTTCTGAAAACGGAGTCATACTATCTTCTGACAAATGGCTTCCTGCCAAGTCGTTCGAAAACGGTTATGCGATAGTTCTGAACCCGAATTATGGTAAAAAGGTCGTCCTCGATTTATACGGCATCATCAACACAAAAGGAGAACTGGTCACAAACACTTGGTACACAAAAATCATATCATATTCAAAAGACGGAATCGCTCTTGTGGAAGAAAGATACTATCAAGTGCTAATAGACTTGACCGGAAAGCGAAAGTTTCCAGAATTGCGCAACGGTTATGAGTACTGCAGTTATTTCACAAACGGATTTGCCATCATCAGAAAAAACGATAGCGGAAACGATTATGTGTACAACTTTGTAGACGAGGAAGGCAACTTGCTTTATGAAGAATACGAATGGTTCAAATGGTGCATGGACTTCTCTGACGGCTATGCGGTTGTTGAACTGAACGACAATGACGAAGATGCATATAACTACATTGATGAAAACGGAGACTTTCTTTTATCAAAAGACCGTAAGAAATGCCACAATTTCCATGAAGGTTATGCGGTAGTTTCTGATAGCAAGGACCCTACAAGATGGAACTTCATAGACCTGAACGGAAAAGAGATTTCAGATGAATCGTTCTTTGATGTTGTCAGTGATTTCCATGATGGCGTTGCCGTTGTAAAGAACGAAGAGAACAAGTACACATATATAGGAACAGACGGTAAAATGCTCTTTCCGGGCAAATGGTTCGACTTGTGCTTAAATTTTGAAAACGGAATTGCAAAAATATATGTGGATTCCAAAATCAACTTCATTGACAAGAAAGGAAACGAGTTGCTTCCAAAACGTGAATTTATTGATGACGAAGAAGCATGCAAGATAACCAACAATATGATTGTTTTCAACAGACTTGGAATCGCTTATGACTTCAATGGAAACCTGATTTCAATAATTTAACTTTTTTTATAGTTCTTTTCTTGCTTTCAAAATCCAGTTTCTTTATCTTTGCAAACTGAAATCGATTCATCATTTCATAGAAATGAAGATTGTAACTTTTCTGGATATGAAAGAATTAGAGACAGAATCAGGGCTATTAGACACTGTTGAAACGGACGAAGTGAACGATTCGACAGAAAATTATGCATACAAGCATAACATAACGCTGTATCTCAATTACAATACAAACGGTTTTTATTATCCGGATTTGCATAAATCGTTCGACACACAACGAACGATAACTATGGATTATTTGCCTGCAGACATCGACGGCATTTCAACAATTCTGTCAAAAAGCGCTTTCATAGACAAGTTCAAAAAACCGGAAATTGCAAACGAATATTTCACAATCCGCATTGAGTTCAGTTCAGACTACATGGTTCTTGACGACTTGTGCAAACTTGTTCAGCTATTGAGCACCAAACAGTTGTTGTCAATAACAAACCAGTACCAAGATGAAATCAAATGGAAAGCAAGTCTCATTAAAAATGAATATCATTCATATGATATAGTTATCTTGCAAGAAGAAGTTCTCATAAATTTCTTCCGACGCTATTTTCCGGAAGCAAGCGACATCGAGATTATCAGATGCTTCGCGCTCAATTGCATCAAGTACAACAATGTGGTACCGTTCAACCCATATGAACACCAATGGTATGCAATAAAGACCAACAAAAGGGCAAACTTCATAAACGCCCGCGGTCAGTTCTTTTCAGACACTTGGTTCTTGGACGCGCACAAGTTCAGCGAAGGCTTTGCAGAAGTCAAGTTGAATTCAAACGAATGGAACTACATAGACGAATTTGGGAATATATTGAGAACAGACATGAACTTCCAGATTGTCGGACGGTTCAAAGACGGTCTCGCGATAGTCCACAACAAAGAACTGAATTGCAACTTCATAGACAAAGATGGGAAGTTCCTGTTTGATGAGTGGTTCTTATCTCTTGAGCATTTTAGCGACGGATACGCGCTTGTGAAAAAGATATTTCATGATGCAAAATTAGACAAAGGCAACGGCGTTTTTGCAAATTTCATAAACAAAAATGGTTCTCTGTTATTAAAAAACTGGTATGCGGACATTGATTTCGAAACATTCATTAACGGTTATTCGATTGTACAGAACGAATTCGGAGTCAATGTAATGGACAAAAACGGTTCATTCATCCTGCCCATCTGGTACTCCGGAATATCAGAATTCCATGACGGTTATGCGCTTGTAATGAAATATATTAATGTCACCCACGGCTTCTATATTTATAACTACATAGACACGAAAGGAAACTTGCTTCTGGAAAAATGGAGAAAGTCTGCTCATATCTTTTCTGACGGAGTTGCGGCAGTTACCGGCTCTTACGAAGAAGAAAGTGATGGATATATGTTCATAGACACGAACGGATACTACATATCCAAAGACTCATGGCTTGAAATCGTAGACGACTTCCATAACGGCATCGCGATTGTCAGAGGCAAAGACAACCTCATGCACTACATCGGCAAGGATGGAAAGGACCTGTTTCCTAACAGGCGCTTCAAGAATTGCGAAAGGTTCATCAGAGGCATCGCGAAAGTCGAGAACGAGGATGGCAAAATCAACTTCATCAATAACAGAAACAAGCTGTTGCTTTCATCTTGGATTCACAAGCAAACTCCTGTGGTCATCAAGGACAACACAGTCTTTTTCCAGAAAACTGGTGTCCGGATAGACTATGATGGAAACATCATAGTCAACATATAATGAAGCCTTATGCAAATGCAAAACAATAATTCAAAGAACATTCTTGACAGCATCATGCCGGATGAAGTGGAAGATAGCGATTATCTTGAAGGGTACAAGACAATCGCCATCTATTCTATCAACTGCGACATGGCTGACCGCATCGTTCCAATCCTGTCAAGAAGCAACTTCATAGACAAGTTCAAGCAACCGGAAATAATGCAGAACAACTGCGACGAAATCTGCATCCACTTCATTCAAAACAGCAATGCAAGTATTGAAGACTTATGCAAGATGATTCAAGCAATCCATATGAAAACGAATCACGAGTGGATGTGGATGAGTTTTGAAAAATGCACGCTTCATTATAAATTGAACTTCAAAGATTCAGAAGATGACAACAACAAGAATTACGAAGACACCGCATATGACATCACGATTGTCCAGAAAAACGATTTTATGAACTTTTTCAAGAAATTCTTTCCAGACATTCCAGAAAAAGAGATTCTTAAGACATTCATCCGTTCATGTTTCAAGTACAATAATGCTGCAGACGATTTCTCGCCAGAACACAAATGGTTCACAATCAAAATCGTTATAAGCATAAAAGATGATGAAATAAACATAAATGATGAAGAAAACTTCATAAACAGAGATGGTGATTTCCTGTTCAACGACAACCGGACGATCTTCTCAATCGGCAGGTTCCATGACGGATATGCGAAACTTTTTCTGGAAAACGCATTTTGCTATATTGACGAGAACGGCAAATCCCTTGAATATGTCAAGAAGAACGACAAATGTCTTGAGTATATCAACTGTTGTCCGGATCAACGATTCAAGAACGGTTATGCAAAAGTCACAAACCAATATACAAACCAAAATTCTGCAAAGTACAACTTCATCAACACAAAAGGCGAAATCATTCTTGACAAATGGTACGACAAACTCGATGAAATCAAGGACGGCACTGTTCTTGCAACAGAGAACAACCGCCAGAATCTGATAGACATCACCGGCAACAGAAAGTTTCCGGAACTGCCACCTGACTACGAATATGCAAGCCGTTTCATAAACGGGTTCGCAATAATCAGGACAATATCCGGGCTTCTGCGATACAACATTATAGATGAATACGGAAAGCTTGTTTCTGACGAATGGTTCTATTTATGCAACAACTTCTTTGACGGCTGGGCTGTCGTCATGACTTCAAACGAAAAATACAATTACATTGACACAAACGGTTGTTTCATGTTTAAAAACGGACGCTGGATGTGCCATAACTTCTGTAGCGGTTATGCTGTCGTATCGGACATCAATAGTATGTACTCGTATAACATCATAGACACGTCTGGAAACGAAATCTCAAAATTTTCATTTCTGGAAGTCGGAAATCTCAACAACGGTTTCGCTATCGTCAAGAAATCAAGAAATGAATACAACTTCATAGGAATCGACGGAAACCTAATCTCTCCGGACAAATGGTTTTCTGAATGCAAAAACTTCATTAACGGCATCGCTCGGGTCGAATCGGAAGATTATCCAAACAAGTTCAATTTCATCGACAAGAAAGGAACAATCTTGCTTCCGGAATGGATTGACATCACCGAGCCATTCAAGATAGAAAACAACCTGATTATCTTCAAGAAATTAAACCAGTGCTATGACCTTGAAGGAAACTTCATTTCACTAATCTAATTTTGATTTTCTAACCATTGAACAGCATCCGGAACTGACGCGGATGACGATGCTGTAGAAATAACGTCTAACAAAATAAATATCTTATAATACATAAACGTCTTGCATCAAAACAGTCCAAATGAAAAAACGTCTCTCAGAGAGCATTCTTGCCGACATAGACCCGGACGAAGTTACCGACAAGGAAGATTCAGCGGCAATAACCCTGCTTTTCACGTACACTACAATCGTCAGTCCGAACATCGTTGATTTCTTTGCAGACTGCCTGTCGAGATGCAAGTTCATCGACAAATTCGCCAAGCCCGAACTGCTTCCATACCACAAGCAAGTCAGACTCTCGTTCATTTCAGAACACATGACTCTGGAGAACCTGTGCATGCTGTACCACCTGACTCAAATCCCTGATTTGGAATATAATATCACGACCGACGGCGGCTTGATTCTCGACAGGGCAATCGTCAACCCGTTCAACACATTCAGATTAAGCGGAAGAGACATATTCATATTCGATGAAAAGCAGTTCTTTGATTTCTTCAGATACTACTTCCCGGATGCATCAGAAACAGAGATTATCAAGGAATTCATAAGAGCGTATTCAAGATACCAAGACACCGAAACTCCAAGAAACCGAGACAAAGTCTATTCCATAAAGTTTTCAACAAACAAGGCGAACATCGCAGACCGGAACGGAAACATCATCCTGAACGAGTGGATGAATGACGTGACCATGTTCAGCGAGGGATACGCAATGATACAGAGAAGCGACAATAAGTGGAACTTTGTTGACAAAAACGGCAACATTCTTTCACCCGACAAATGGTTCAACAGTGTCCTGAATTTCAGTGACGGGCTTGCAATCGTCACAAATGACAACGGCTCCCAGAATTTCATAAAGACGAACGGAAAGTTCCTGTTCAGGAAATGGTACAAATCAGTCAATAACTTCAGCGAAGGATACTGCATCGCAAAAAACGCCAATGGCAAATACAACTTCTTGGACAAGACCGGAAAACCTCTGCTCAAAGAATGGATTCCATACGAGTGCTCCAGTTTAAAGAACGGATACGCTATCGTCATGAACGCTGGATGCCAATACAACATAATAGACAGAAACGGCAAACTTGTCCTGAAAAACTGGTTTGACTACATATCAGATGTCAACGACGGATTTGCCGTGGTCGAATTCGACTCGGACCAGAACTTTGTTGACATGAACGGTCGCTACATATCCGAAAACTGGTGGGCTGACTGCTACGACTTCCATGAAGGCTATGCGGTCGTCAAGGATGATATGGGGCGTTGGAACTTCATAGGAACAGACGGGAAACTCTTGTTTCCGAACATGCAATTCAACCAATGCAGCGACTTCTGCGAGGGATTCGCAATCGTCCAAGACAACAACAGGTCATACCACTACATAGACAAGAAGAAGAATGTCATCTCGCTGAGCAAGAAGCCGTTCGAAGCGGGTTTCTCGAAGTGCGAGCCTTTCAAGGACGGCATCGCGAAAGTGTTCAGAAAAGACGGCTGTTTCAACTTCATCAACAAGAAAGGAACACTGATTTTCAACAACTGGCTTAACGAATACACGCAAGTCATTGTTGATGACGGCATGTTCATTTTCAAGAAAACTGGCTCATGCACCGATTTGGAAGGAAACCTGATTTCTATAATTTAATGTTTTTTAACTTTAACTATTTTCCATTTCCAAGTTTTTGGACTATATTTGCATCTGCTTAATCCTATCGTGAAATGGAAACAAAAACAGGAAAGCTTCTTGATACTGTAGAAGCCGACGAGGTTGTTGATATCGAAAGCAATAAACCGAAATTCAAAATAATCTTGACTGTCCAGTACTTCAGAACTATAGATTCGGTCATCATAGTTCACATGGAAGACTGTCTTTCAAGATGCAGATTCATAGACAGTTTCGTCAAACCTGTAATAATTGACAACTATAGCATCAGATTCTCGTTCGTTTCGGAGAATATGGAGCTTTCAGACTTGTGCGACCTTATCCAGATAATCCAGATTAAACACTTTCCATGCAGAATCACAAACGAAGCATACAAGACTTTATTCAATGTTCTGTACAATGAATCAAATCAATTCTATCCCGGTTATGACATAAACATCACTTCCGACGCGGCAGTGTCTCATTTCCTGTCATTCATCATGCATTATTTTCCAGACACAAACGAAAACGAGATATATAGCATGTTCATTCGCTCGTTTGCAAGATTCACAGACGATGACATATACAGCAATCGTGACAAATTGTACACAATATCTCTTGCCAACTCAAGAGCAAATGCCGCTGACAAGAACGGAAACTTCATCATGAAAGAATGGACAAAGGATATCCGCAGTTTCGACGAAGGCTTCGCGCCCGTCCAGAGAGAAGATGAAAAATGGAACTTCATAAACACGCGCGGCAAGTTATTGAGTCCGGACAGATGGTTCTTCAACGTGTTCACTTTCAAGGACGGTCTTGCTATCATAGCAGAAGATGATGACAGATACAACTTCATAAAGACAGACGGCACTTTCCTGCTTGACACATGGTACAAGTACATTCAGCAGTTCAGCGAAGGCTATGCAGCAGTATGCAATAAAAAGAACCAGCACAACTACATAGACAAAGAAGGCAATCTCCTGTTCAAAGACTGGCTGGACTACTGTGAATGCGGAAACTTCACAAACGGCTTTGCCATCGTATCAAAACAGAACTGCACAAGCAACCTGATCGACAAGTCCGGAAAACTTGTTTCAAAATTCTGGTTCTCAGACTGCAACAACTTCACAGAAGAAGGTTTTGCAGTCGTTGAAAGAAACTTCAACTACAATTTCATCGACAAGAAAGGAAATCTCCTGTCGCCGTACTGGTTCGACATTTGCCATGACTTCCACGAAGGCTATGCCGCTGTCAAGAGCGGCGAACAATGGAACTTCATAGACACGAAAGGAAACAAGATTTTCAAGAACTTCTCAATAGACAACGGATGCAAAGACTTCTCCGAAGGCTTTGCCATCGTCAAGAGCAAGAACAACAAGTTTCACTTCATCAACAAGAATGCAAAACTACTCTCGCTGTGCAAGAAACCACTGGAAGGATTCACAGAGTGCGAGCCGTTCAAGAACGGAATCGCGAAAGTTTTCAACGACAAAGACGAATTCAACTTCATCAACAAGAAAGGAAGACTGATTTTCAAAAACTGGTTCAACAAATACACACAGGTCATTGTTGAGAACGACATGTTCATTTTCAAGAAATCGGGTTCGAGAACAGATCTTGAAGGAAACTTTGTTTCCTTTATTTAACTTTTTTTAAAATTATTTTTCTTGTCGTCAAACATAATTTTCATTATCTTTGCATCAGCAAAATGAGATTTATATGCAAGAAACCAGAACGCTTCTTGATGATGTCCATGTTGACGAAGTCAGCGACGACATAACAACCGAATCCGAGAACTGGATAACACTGTCTGCCACAATACCCTATTATGGCAGCGACTCTCTAATTTGTCTTATTCCATTCTTAACGAAGCAACTGTCAAGATGCAAGTTCATAGACGAGTTCAAGGAACCTGAAATCACATCCAGCATCCTGAACAAGAAACTGACAATCTCGTTCACGACAGAGCATATGACTCTCTCGGACTTATGCGACCTGATTCACCTGATTAAAATTCCAAACATCAATTTCACGAATGAAGCGAACCAAATCATCATTTGCTACTACAAGGACTCCTCGACACATTCCATACATGACATAATCATCGGGGGCCAATCATTGAACACGTTCATACCGTTCTTCAACTATTTCTTTCCGGATGCAACAGAGAACGAGATATACAGCGCGTTCATCAGGTCATATGCAAGAATCCATGACGCCGACATCATAACAGACCGGAACAAGACATACGTCTTATATGCCACACAAAAGGCAATCGCAGCAGACAAGAACGGGAACTTCATCACGGACACTTGGTTCCATGACATCAAATGCTTCAGAGAAGGCTTTGCAGCAGTCCAGAGAACAGACCTGAGATGGAACTTCATAAACACCCACGGCAAGTTATTGAGTCCTGACAAATGGTTCTTAAGAGTCACAGATTTCGAGAACGGACTTGCAATCGTCACAGATGATACAACCGGCAACGATAACTTTATCAAGCCGGACGGCTCGTTCCTGCTCGACAAATGGCAAAATTTCTTATCTCCGTTCAGCGAAGGCTATGCTTGCATCGTAAACGAGAACAACCTTCAGAACTTCATCGACATGCACGGCAATGTCCTGTTCAAAAAATGGAACAATTATGAATACGAACCTTTTGTGAACGGTTTCTCTATCATATCGAACAAAAGCAGCGCGCAAAAAAACCTGATTGACATGACAGGAAAACTCGTCTCGGAAACTTGGTTCTATAAATGCAGCAACTTCACGAAAGAAGGCTTTGCCGCCGTTGCAACCGATAAATTCAGTTATAACTTCATAGACAGGAACGGAAACTTTCTGTCAAAAACATCTTTTGATGCTTGCAGGGACTTCTGCGAAGGCTATGCAGCAGTCAATGATGCCGGCAGATGGAACTTCATCGACACGAATGGAAAGAAGATTTTCAAGACATTCGAGTTCATTAATTGCAAAGACTTCAGTGAG
>AUXO012136720.1_pt1 | contig 10366 bp, 8 predicted proteins | sample 768731 | NCBI WGS metagenome assembly AUXO01 (sample SAMN02715735, study PRJNA202380) | gut metagenome | biome: sheep rumen | host: Ovis aries | place: New Zealand: Palmerston North | reverse complement strand
GGTGATTGGTAATTTGTTCTTTAGCCAAGGCCAATGAATCAATAGCGCATAGACCAGCATGGTGATGAGTGCCCATGTCTCTTTCGGATCCCATCCCCAGTACCGTCCCCACGACATATTCGCCCATACCGCACCGATGAAGATACCGGCCGTCAGACAGAATAAGGCCGGATAAAGGAGTATCTGTGAAAGAGCCATCAACGATTCACGACGTTTGCGCATACACAACCCGAGAATCCCATTGATCATCATGACGGCAAAGAGGGTGTACGCCAGCATAATGACGGATACATGGATGCCTAACAAAGGTGTCTGCAGGACGGGTTGGAGAGGAGGTTTAGGTGTCACCACTTTGGTCATTACAATGGCTAACACCACAGCGGCTATTCCTAAACCGACCATCCACCATGTATGTTGCTTCTGTAACAGTGCGCGGAAGAGGGTGTTCTTCTGAAAGAAGAAACCGATCATTGCGATCAACAATAAAGCGTAGCCGGAATAGGTGATTCCTATGCCCCAAGGATCGTAGTTATACGAGAGTACGACCCCTTGTAAATCGCTGTCATAGTCGGACTGACAGAAGCGAAAACCATGGTACTTCAGCGGTTTGTTCATTCGTACAGTACCCTCGTCCACCGCGAGTCCTTGTGCTTCCTTTTTTGCCCCGCGATTCAACAGTCGCAGTTCGGAGATAAAGTCCACGGGAGTCTGTCCGTCCTCGTCATAAACCACTTGAAAATCCCAGAGGAAGAGAGTGACGGCAGATTGGTGATTTATGATTTTTGATTGATGATTGAGGGTCTGCGCTTTATCGGCCCGCAAGTGTATCTCCCCTTGTTCACCGAAGAAATGGGTCACACATGCCCCCACGACGATGGTCGCGAGGGCAATGTGCAACAAGCCTGTAAAGAATCGGTTCTTCAACCGGAACGGGCGAATCCAATCCATATCAGATCGCATTGATGAAGGCTACGACAGCGTCGCGGTCCTCTTTATTCAGTTTGTAGAACTGTTGCGTAGGCCAGTACGCATCCGATTGATTGCTGTAACCATGCCACATGATAGCCTCAATCACGTTGCGAGCACGAGTGTCGTGCATACGTGCTTCGTACAAATCGCCGGTTGCTTTTCTATGCAAACCGCGACCCCAGAGCGGGGTAGTACGGCACCAACCGGTGCGGATATCGTTCTCCATGCATAGCTTATGCTGAACCATATCGGTATAAGGCCAAATCTTTTGATTCGGATAACGCGGCATAGAAGCAGTAACCGGGAAGTTATTCGGGTCACGCACCTCGTCCGAACCGGTCGTCCATGTAGGACGATGGCAGTAGTCGCAACCGATTTGCGAGAACAGTTCCTTTCCGCGCAGCACTTTCTCATCATTCACGCCGCGTGCGGCCGGAACGGCCAGTCCGCGATGCCAAACCATCACTTGTGTAAACTCTTCGTCCGTCATCTCGGCTGGTAACTCTTTGCTGGTGAGGTAGTTATACAACTCATCTTCGGTCTTACCGGATGTTGTTTGTACCTCCGGATCTTTGGAAGCGTACTCGGCATAGATGGTACCATTGAGGTCAAGGTAGTGATATTTTCTGTCGCTACGGGTGACGTTAGTGATGTTCCAGATAGCGTTAGCGCCCGCTGCATCCATGATAGGTCCGCGCGTAAGGGCGTAGGTGAAGCGCTTGGGTCCCCATTGCGGGTCGTTCTTATAATAACCGCTGGTTGCAAAACCTCCGTCCCAGAAAGCAGGATTCAGACCGTTCTTGAGTTTGCCGTCTGCCGCTTCTTTGGCGTACTGGTCAATGATGTCTTGATCCGGAATAGCATCTAATAGTCCGGAGCCATATACACCGATTGTGTTCTCCAGTTTCACTTCATAACCTTGGCTCTCGAGCAGACCATCCGGGTCGCGATAACCTTGGTTATAGACATACACAGCCGTGTTCGGCATGTGTACTTCCGGATAGCGTAACTCATAGGTCTCGCCATCTTCAAACTTATTGCCGTGCTCGTCCGTGACGGTCTTCCATGTAACCGTGATCTGATCGGGGTCCAGCGGAGCAGGGAAGGGTGCAGCGCCGAAGAGTTGCGGCATACCTGCTAACCAAGGCACATAGGCTTGGGTAGCCGGGTTGATGACGACGAGCAGCGTACCATTACCTACATTCGATGCGTCGTATGTACCTTCCGGCACGGAAGTACCATGCGAATAGTTCGGGTGACAGTGCTGACAAGATGAACGGACATAGACCGGTCCCAAACCATGCTGACGACCTTCGGTGTTGGTCACAAACGGTTTTTCGGCAATCTGGTCACCTTGTGCGAACAACGTTCCTAAACCTGCGTCTTCGGTAGCAGGAGTGGGTTGACGGAAGGTCATAGACGAGGTGTTGGTTGTCGTACCTAATTTACCTCCGGTGTAGTACCAGTCCGGCATGTCGGTTTCCGGGGCTTCTCCGCCTTTACAAGCCACGAGTGCAACAGCCGCAAGCGCCATAAAAAAGAATTGTTTTTTCATAGATATTCCGTATTAATTATTTATTACTTTGACAGAAGGGGTAATACTTCGTCGTCGAGCACTTCTTCCAGAGCTTGTACTTTCTCAATGGCCGTTTTTACAAGCGGATTACCCTGTGCTGTATTCTCAAAGTCCTCAATTGCTTCAATCGCAGCGATAGCGTCTTCGATGGCTTTGCGCACATTCGCGTCTAATTCGGCATCCTGACGATATACATAGTTGGAAATCGAGTAGTCTCCGGTTTGTGCACCGCAGTACGCGTGTTGAATAGAACGGATGTTATCAGCAAAGTCAATGGTAGAAGTGCAACTGTACGGACTCTCGATATAATCGCGCTCTTCGGGGGTACTGCTGATATACGGGTTGCCCAACTTAAGGTCAGCTACTTCTCCTGCAATGTCAATAGCACCGGCAATAATCTCTTCGGCAACTTCCTGGTAAGTCACATAGATCGAACCTGCTTTCCCGGCATTGATCATTTGCCAACCGTAGCGGTCTTCGTAGGGCTCTACTTCTCCTTCTTCGAGGATAGCCATCTTTGCTTCACTCACTTCACCGGCCCATGCATATTCCAGCAGAATCGCCTGTTGTGTGAGGTCTTCTACAATCGCGTTCAGATAGATTGCTTCGGCATGGGTGAGGTTCGTTGCATGGGGTCGACCGGTTCCTACAGCACGTCCGCCTTGCTCAATCGATTCGAAGAGCAGGAACTCGCAAGCATGGAAACCCTTCAGGGCATAGCCCAGTTTATCGCCTACATACGCGCCGCCTTCTTCTTCAATCTGCGCCATGCGTGCAGAATCATTCAAAAGAGCGTTCATCGCATTGAAATCCAGCGGCCAGGAGTCAATGTGCGGATCGATGTTATGTGCACTGGCCGGACCATAAAGGAAAGCTTCGCTTTGCTCCCAAGACTTACGCATCAGTCGCCATGAAGCATCTGCATCTTTCATTAATTGGGTGTAGTCCTGCTCTGCCTCTACGGCTTCAAGAATCTGTCCGGTTTGGTCCAGCAGGGTAATTCCTGCATCGGCCATCGCACGATAGGTAGCAATCACTGTGTTGTTGACATAGGGTGTAGCAGCACGCTGCAGCGCCTCTTCTTTGTCTGAGGATGCTCCTCCTCCCTTGTTTTCGCATGCTGCCATTCCTATGACGCATGCAGCACATAGTGCCCATTTAAAAATCTTTTTCATGTAAGTTATTATTTTTGATTTATGATTTATAACTGATAAAATCCTGCATAGACGATACCAATCGCAAACTGCGGTTCATCGTTGTATAACTTCCCTTTCGTTCCGTCCGCCCGCGTACCTTGTTTCAAAATACCGTACGAGAACTCTGCTTTCACGCCAATCTGCTTAATGGGGAAATAATTGATACCTACTGCTGCTCGATGCCGTCCGCACCAGGCGTACATGTCGGTCGGTTGGTTGTCGTAGCGAAACATCGAATCATAATAGTCGTAGCGCCCGAAGAGGTAGAACGATTGATTTTTTTCTTTCAGTTTCTGATTCAGACTGAAGAAATCATACCCGGCTTCGAACCCTGCTGCCAAAGCGTCGGATGCCACCCATTGTTTACTACTCACCGAACCTTTTCGCATGGAGATATTATATTGGGTAATAGCCGCTGCATCGCTTAAATGACCGTACGTGAAACTACCGCGAAGAACGACACCGTAATCCTTATAGGCGAAGTCGAAAGAACCGATAGTTACCGTTCCTTTGACATCTTTATACGCACTGGCGTCCAACTCGCTGTTGCTCTTACTCAGCGTGTTTCGGAAGGAGTTGCCGCAGTAACCGCTGAGGCTGAGGCGCAAACCCTTCACCCCCGTATAATCGATACGCGCAGCGCCTGCAAACACGTTCGCTAACTTGAATTCGTAGGGACTTCCGGCTCCCGGTTTTACCCAGTTCTTGCGGTTAAAACGGTCGCTGTCCAGACCGGGTAAAAACATCGCCTGGTAATGCCAACCGTTCGGCGTCGAACCCATAAAAGTCAAGGCCACTTCATGCCAAGTACTCGGGATAATCGTGAACTCTCCTTCGTTACGATACACACCGAAATATTCAGTGGACTCATGGTGCGCATTCAGTGCACCGACGGGTATCACCTGCATACCGGCGCGGATAATTGCATAGCGATTAAAGGCCTTTTGTAACCAAAACTGCTCCAACGCCACTTCTCCTCCGCGCTCCACTTCCTGTTCGTACTCACCGCCCTCTTCTTCTTCAATCTCAATAGCCGACTCTGTACCTCCGTGCTCGAACTCGATTTCCGTACCAACACTCCAACCATGTCCGAAGTCGTAACCCAGATAAATCACTACATGCGGCAGGTCGAACTCCCCGTAATGGTCATTGGCGTATTTCTCGGGATTCTTGCCGTAACGCAGGTAATTATTCGAGAACCAACAATGTTTGGCAGTCACTTCACCATATCCGCCGATAGTAAAAGCACCTTTCCTCCCTACTTTTGGGGATACACTGTCTTTCTCTGCTTTTTTCTCCAAGCGCTCTACACGTTGTACAAGCGCCTGCAAATCAGCAGCACTCACCTTGATGCTGTCTTCGGCACGTGCGCCTAACACGCACAAAATCAGCACAATAAAAGCGATTGTTTGTCTTTTCATCCTCTAAACACTAAACGCTAAACATTAAACTTCTTTTCGAATGCAAAATTACTGCTTTGTCCAAATTGTCGCAATCCCTAAAAATAGGGAAAATAGGCTCCGGATTTGTGCATATCGGATTTTTTTTGTACTTTTGCACCGATTTTTAAGAATTTTACGCATTATGTACAAAGCTTCGCATAAGATGTGCGACCTGATAGCGCACGAGGAGGATGCCATTCAGATCATCAGTCGGTTTGGCTTAGAGATGGGTGTGGGAGAACAGACGATTGAACAAGTTTGCGAGGCGTATCATGTGCATACCCCTACTTTCTTGGCTATTGTCAACTATAAGGTCTTTCATAAACGGGTCATCCCGAATGATATCGATATCCCTACGCTGCAGCGCTATCTGAGCAATGCGCATTCTTATTTTCTGGAGTTTCGTCTTCCCCGCCTTCGTCGGGCGCTGATAGAGGCAATCATTCCGGCCGATCCGACGACCAAGATCCCCGGACTTATCTTACGATGCTATGATGAGTTTGTGGAGGAGATCCGTACGCATATTGCGCACGAGAACGAAGGGCTTTATGACGAACACGAGCACGACGATCAGCGAATCACCGATAAACTGACCGAAATTAAAAACCTCATTATCAAGTATTATCCCGGAGCGAATCTGCAACCTTCAATCACCAATGCCCAATCACCAATCACCTATCTTTTGATAAGTGTGATGTCCGATTTATGGCACACGGAGCAGGATTTTGCCGACCATTGTGCGATAGAGGACGATATCTTACGTCCGGCATTGACCCAAGAGAAGCCCCACACTCGTCGTCGGCATCAATTGCCTGAGACCGAAGAACTGAGTGAGCGCGAACAGGATGTACTGGTGCAAGTGGTGCGTGGATTGAGTAACAAAGAGATAGCCGATGTGCTTTGTATCTCTACCCACACGGTCATTTCGCACCGAAAAAATATAGCCCGCAAATTGAATATTCATTCAACTGCAGGCCTTACGATCTATGCGATCGTTAATAAACTCGTGGATATCAATACCTTAGAGTGATTCCTCTGTCGCTTTCGATTGAAGCAGAATCTTCATGACTTCCGAAGGACGTCCGTCCGGTGTGAAAGCCCCCATGTCGTAACTTCCCCATCCGAGAGGGATGTATTCCTGCGGCCGCCATCCGCCATATACTTCGGGTTCCCAATAGAAAATACCCGCACACGAATCAATAACCGATACCCGTTCCACGAAATCTGCCATCACGTTTTCCGAAGTCGGGTCATTGGCAAACATACCTACCTCAGCAATCATCACCGGACACTTCCAATCGCTAATCAACCGACGGATATTCTCTTCCGCCAATTCATTCATCTCTTGCCAACTCTTTCCGCCGTTCCACGCACTCATCATGGGGTAATGACTCAGACCGATCATGTCCCATTTCCCGCCATGCGCCGCCAAGTTGCTCCAGAACCAATCCCGCCGTTCATACGCATTGTCGATATGGACAATGACGGTGATATCCGAGAAAGCCTCTTTGGCTGCTTTGTAACCCATCAAGGTCAAGCCCGCATAGCGATCCCATGCCTCCGGTGAAGTGGCTTCCCCATTCAGTTTGGCGATAGGCCAAAGCATGCCGTTCGGTGTTTCGTTCCCGATCTGCACCCATTCGGGTTTGATACCTTCTTCCTTGAGGGTATAGAGTACGTCGAGGGTGTGTTCGCGCACGGCTTCGAGCAGCATGTCATAGTCGTAGTTCCGCCATGCAGCCGGCGGAGTCTGATGATTTGGATCCGCGAAGAAATCCGAATAATGGATATCAATCATGATACGCTGACCTGCTTTTGCGGCCCGCTTGGCTAAAGCCAACATATCGTCTTTGTTACTCCATCCCGTTGCATGGTTCACCCAAACCCGTAACCGCACGGCATTCATGCCCTCTTGGCGGAGAAGAGAGATGCAGTCTTCATCATTTGCATCATTTGCATCATTTCCATCATTTGCATCATTATAAAACTTCACCCCGTCTTGTTCCATCTCGCTTAACCAACTCAGGTCGCAACCCCGAGCCCATGAACCACGCGGACTATCGGTCTTATGGTAGCAACCCGTAAACAGCAGGCACACCAGTGCGCTAAATACCAAACGTTTCATAATTTCCGAATTTTGTGCAAAAGTACAAATATTTTTTGATATATGCAAAAAAATCACTACCTTTGCAGCGATTTTTAGCTTTTGAACCCGCGATGATATCTCCTTTTATACTCCCTCCGCCTCCTGCGGCACAAACAGCGGCTGCAGAAGTGATAGCGAAGGTGCACGACTACATGCGCCTGCATCCCGAGAGTGAGTTGCATCGCCAGGGTAAGATGTTCGGTGTTCTGGTCTATGACGTAACTTCCAATGACCAATCCTACCTCGCCGCTTTCTCGGCTATGCTGGACGGTTCTTATCATCATGAGGGTTTTGTACCTCCGGTCTATGAAGCCGTTCAGCCCCCCGTTGGCACTTCGCGAGAGGAGTCACAACGGCTGCAGCGCTTGCTCTTTGCGAATTATCGTTTCACCAACTTACAAGGCGAAACCCGCAACCTCTTGGAGATCTTCGCGAACGAAAAACCCATCCTCTCTCCCGAAGAGTACTTCGACAAATCAACAATCACCAATCAAAAATCAAAAATCACAACTCCTCCTTCCGGTGCCGGAGAATGTTGTGCCCCGAAATTACTGCACTACGCTCTCTCGCATGGCATGAAGCCGATCGCTCTGGCAGAGTTCTGGGTCGGAGCACCTTCGCGCACCGAAGTGCGACAGGAAGGCACGTTCTATGCACCTTGTTCCGGGCGATGCAAACCCATCTTAAAATGGATATTAGGTGCAGAATCGAGTAGGATGCTTTCGACATCCTCTGCATCCATCGACATCCTTTATGAGGATGAATGGTTGATGGTTGTTAATAAACCCTCGGGCTTGCTTTCTGTTCCCGGTAAGACCGATGAGCCCTCTGTTGTCGATGTCCTTCAGCGTCCGGCTTTGCAACCCGTACATCGCCTCGATCAAGACACCAGTGGACTCTTGGTACTCGCCAAGAACCCTGAAGTATACAAAACCCTGCAAGCTTATTTTCAACGTCGCGATGTCTTCAAACGTTACGAAGCTATCCTCTGCCCAAATCAAAATTCAAAAATCAAAAATCAGAAATTCCAAATCATCTCCCTCCCTCTCCTCCCGAATCCCTATGATCGCCCTCGTCAGATGGTGAATGTCGAACATGGCAAACCGGCTATCACCCGCTGTGAAATCCGCGAACTTCGCCCGGATGGCACGGTGCTTGTTGATTTCTTCCCGCTCACCGGTCGCACGCACCAACTCCGTGTCCATGCCGCCCATCCCGACGGCCTCAATGCCCCCATCCTCGGCGACCGTCTCTACGGTTCCACATCGGCAAATCGCTTATGTCTCCATGCTGCCGAGATCCTCTTCGTCCATCCTGTGACACAAAAAGAGATGCATTTCTGCATCCCTTCTTCGTTTTCCTTAACTCGTTAATATTTTTAATACTCGTTTTTGCGTTTGGGGTTCATGGGAAACCAACCTTTGCGGACTCGTTCACGCTGATGAAACACCTCGCCGATCCCCCATAAGGCTGAGAAAGCAAATATCCCCAAGAAGATGGAGATATAGGTGTTTTCAACGAATAACGAGCCGCCTGCCGCCAATAGACCGACGATGAGAAACGCCCACCAGGACTTGACGCCGAAATAGTACTCCGCTTTGATGACCAGCGGATGAAAAAGTCCGATGCACAGGAACGCGCCTGCGCCCAATAATATTCCTTCGTAATTCATTATAGTAAAGAATGAAAGAGTTAAAGAATTAAAGTTTAATGACAGAACATAAATCCAAAATAGAGTCGTGGCCCGGTCGGCATACATAGTTCGCTTTTATGAAAAGCCAACATCCAATCCAATCGGAACGTGATGTGTACCTTGCGCGTCAGGCAATAGTCGCAACCGACGTACGGTGTGATGTAGAAGAACGATTGTTTATGGAAGGTACTGTTGGCATCTTGTTCCCAACTGTTCTGATCTCCATCTAATATGTACAGCCCTTTCATTGAACCACCTCCGATAGTGCCACCGATATACGGCCAGGCTTTGTCCAATCGCCAGCAGCAGTCCGCCAGTACACCTCCACAACCGACACGCACATAACTGCCGTTTTTGAGTACATCACGGCAATCGGTTATGGCGCTCGGCATCGTACTGACGAAACCTTCAAAGCCCGTGCGCAGATGTTTCCATAGATGCACACGCAAGGCACCGCCGATACCAAACAACGCACCTTGCGGAGAGCACAAGCGACCGTCTGCGGTCTTGGGTGCATTACCGTCCTGACCGAACAAATAGCCGGTATGCAACATCATGCCTCCGGAAAAGCCCTGATAGACTTTGTTCTTCGCAATGCCTTCACTCACCTGCGCGCACGCGCCGCACGCAATCAATAAACATATAAAAAGTACCTTTGCTCTCATAATTTTTTATTTTAATGGGGTCCCCGAGGATTTCTAATCCTTGGGGAGAGCGTAGCGTAAGACGGAGTGTTCTACAAGTGCAGAGCACGCAGTCACACGAGCCTTAACGCAAGCGACGACAAAGGTACTACAATTTTCTTAAACTTTGCTTAAGATTTTCTTAAGATGCATCAAAATCCCCATAAATTGGGATGCGCAACTCATTGATTGTTCCGTTCAGGTCCAGCGAGAGAATAAAATGCTGCATAGTCAGTTTGGAACTCAGGCGTAACACACCCGGTTGAGCAGAAGGGAGTAAGGCTGTCAGAATGCTGTCTAACATCTGCCGCAGGGCTTTCGGCTCAATCGTAATCTCGTTCACAAAGGGCGTCAAGTGTATTTGTGCCGCAAGTCCTTTTGCAAGAATATCCGTTTCACGGCTCCGTAGCCAATCGGTCAGAAACACCTGCAGATCAATTGTGTAGTGCGTCACTTGCTGCTCGATGCGAAACACGAATCCTGCCCCTCGAATAGTCTCTATCGGTTCTTTCTTCGTCCACCCTAACTTACGCCGCAGGGCGTTGAGGTGTACGTCAATAGTCCCCGTATCATACTGAAAACGGTCACCCCAAATATGGTCCAGCAGTTCCTGACGCGAACAGATCCGATTCGGGTGAGCAGAAAGAAACTCCAACAGGCC
>AUXO013272378.1_pt1 | contig 10367 bp, 4 predicted proteins | sample 768731 | NCBI WGS metagenome assembly AUXO01 (sample SAMN02715735, study PRJNA202380) | gut metagenome | biome: sheep rumen | host: Ovis aries | place: New Zealand: Palmerston North | reverse complement strand
ATTCAAGTTGCAAATGAATACTTTGAAAGTAATGCTAGAAAAACTAAATCTAGTCCGGACTGGTTTAAAACTAAAGTAATGAAAGCAAGAAGAAAATTAGCACGTGAATCTATTTCTGAAGTGTTAGAGGAAAATGTTTCACATAATGTTATAACTGTTGCAAGAAATAATTTCTCTAAACTCCTTAGTAGTGAAATTGGTGATAAAATCACTATAAAACGAGGTAGAAATAAAATCATTCTGGAGATAATAAATATCAAAAATCCTAAAGATATTTATGAAGAATTATATGAAGATGTTAAAATTAGCATTAGTAAGGATAATTTCCGTATTGTTGAAAACATAACTTTTGATGGAAAACTCATAATAAGACATAAAAATGTTCCAGGTGAAGTTATTCTTAGAAAAATTGGATAAATTTAAAGATTATTTAAAAAAGGATTTTTGTGTTTATTATAAACTAAAATATTGACACCTTTTCATCCAGCTTTTCAGGTGTTGCATCATTGTTAAGTCATGTATTTATGATTTTAAATCATGATTTTTCAAATTGTTCCTTGTGAGGAGGTTTAGAGGAAATTATTAAAAAATTTTCTATTATTTCATATTGAAGTATCTAATGTAATATAATCCAATATGTGAAAAATAGAAAATTTAAGTTGTTTAAAACAACTTAAAAATTATTTATCATATTCGGTTACTTCTATGAGTTTTTCCCATATTTTTACCATGGCTAATGTGTCAAGGTGACAATATGTAAGTAAAGCTTGTCTTATTATTTCTTGCTTTTCAGATGGTAGATCCTTAAGACTTAAGAAAGCATTTGATGCCTCATCACCTTTATGTACATATGAAAGTTCACTGTAATCCAGTTCTTTATTGTTTGGGAATAATGCAGGTAAAACTTTTTTAATAGAATATGATCCTTCCATTTCTTTTGTATAATAATTTCTTTGTCTGAATGGCACCATTAAATCAACCATGTTGCCGTTAATCCTTTCAATTTCTGGATTTAAATCAGGAAACATTTCGCCGAGCTTTTTGTTTACACTTGATTCAAAACCTTTATTATACACAATTACGCTTCCATCTTCTGGAAGGTTTTCAATCATGCTATCAGCAAATGTTCTGATTAGATTTTCATCATTAATATCTGCCAGGAATTCTTTATGCTCTAATGGAGCTCCTTTTTCTTCAATGATGTGTAGTGAGTATTGGAAAGGTATTTGCTGGTATGCCTTTGTTCCTTCATACTCAGGAATTGCATACTGGCATGTTTCATAATCAATGAAATATAACGGATATTTAAGTGAATCAAGAATGTTAATTAATGCATCTATTTCGATTTTAGGCTCACGATTGTTTAATTCAAAATCAATTTGTTCCAGGTATTTTTTGTTGATTTTTTCATTTTCTAAATCTTTAAAAGAAACATTGCCTGCATTATACTGTTTGAATTTAGTTCTGGTCTGCATTCCACTTAAATCAAAAACATTAGGTTTGGGTAAATCTTGGGTACAGTATTCCCAAAAACCGCATGAATATGGATCAAAACAGTTAGGTCCAATTTCTGTTTCAGGTTCATTATCTGCACAATGTTCTTGCATAAAACGATTAATTGAATCAATGTTGTTTTCTATTTCGTTAAACTTATTTTTGGCTATATCAGTAATGTCTTCAATATTGAATAATTGATGGATGTCTAGTTCTTCTCCTCTAATGTATTCATTGTTGATATATACAATGGATACCTTATTGACATTTAATCCAAGACTTGAGAGAACATAGTACTGGTATGATGCATCATCAATGTAAATATCTTTGAGTTTGGTTGAACTTTTTACCTCATAGATTTCCACGCCATCTGTGTCATTTTTAAGAATATCTACGCTGCAGAAGTTGTTATCATAACTGAATGATGCTTCTGTAATGACATTTGGTGCATTTTTGAGAAGTTCTTCTGTTTTTTCTATTCTCACAATAGGATCTTTATTGTATGGAACATCCTCATAATCTTCAAATAATTTTTTTGCATATTCTCCTACTTTTCTACCGTTTTCTAAAACGTATTCGCTGATTTCTGGTGTTGGAATTTCTGGTTTGAATTTGTTTAACCAGAGAATTTTTTTACATTGAATGCAGTTGCAATACCTTGATTTTGTTAAATAGACATTACTCATAATTTAACTCCTTAATTGTTTTGAAGGAAAGTATGTATGTTACAGAGTCAATTACTTAAGTTCAGTTTTTACATTAACATTTACTCTAAATTTTTTACTTTAGGTAAAATAGATTCTCGTAATTTCACTGCTAAATCATATTGCCATTTAATGGCTTTTTCCCAATTATTTCTATCGTTGAGGTCAATATCCAAAGTTTTACCGATTTTTGATATTTTTTTATTTTCTCCTTTATCCCATTCCAATTCAATACCTACTTCTGATTCGATGATGTCTTTTTGAGTATATAATTGATCAAAAATCTCATTGCTGTTCATTTTGATTCTAAAATGGGCATTAATAGTATTTTTCTTGACCAAAGAAATTGTCAATTCAATATGGGCAAAACCTGTCTTCATGAATAATGTATACCAATTATCTTTATTAGGTTTTGGATAAAGGAATAAATCATCATTTTCATTTAAATACTGATTAAATTCTCTCCAGTAATCAAGCCTTAGTTTTTCAACTTCAGTGAATTCAGAATAATCAGGTTCTGTAGTTTTTTCTTTAGAAGTATATCTGTCAATGACATCTTGAGGTATGTCAGGATATTTCCATATCTTATAAGCTTCTTTAATGAGATGTTCTGTTCTTTTCTTAATTTCTGATTCATTCCATGTTGGTAAATCATGCAAATAAACGTTTAGTCTAATGGCACTTTGTCTAAATCCTCCTTTCATATCCCTTTTTTCTTGGAAAGGCCTGTCACTTAATTCTGGATTGTAGCCTGTGAGAGTTAAGTTTCCAATAGTGTGAAGATATGTTTTTTGAATTTCTTCCCAGTTTGGACCTAAACAGTTTTTCCATTCATCGGAAAGATTTGGATTTTGTGGCATAATATGTTCAATGGTGTAAGCCTCAACGGGAGTTTTTTCCTTAGAGTTCCAGTTTTCAAACTTGTCAAAGATATACTCTTTGTTCTTACCTTTTAAATTATAAATATCTCTTTCTCTGAAGTTTCTACTAAATTCTCTATTGTCGGGCATTCTTTGATTGTTTTTCTTTAATATTAACTGCACTTGGTAGGATTGTGAATAGTTGTCGTGATCAATTTCATTATACATTTTAGCAAATGTCTTATTTAGAGAAGGTGTCGGTATATTGCAGATAAGTCTTCTAAGCAGATAACTTTCAGTATATCTTATTATCTCTATAAATTCATCTGATGATAACAAATCATTGTCATAATCTTTATAAAGATGCAATAAGAAAGGATATGTGACATCATAACCCATACTGCTTAAGCTGTCAAGTGCCTCTTTTAAATTGGGATTCTGTTCTTTACCGAATGCAATGCAGGAAAAATACTTGGAGAACTTAAAGACATCCTTTACAAGAGTTTCAATATCTTCATAATCATTGGAATATTTTTTAAAGTCTCTGTAAATGTTTCTGAAAGTAGGTACTTTATCTGTTTTAACAGTCAGGTAGTCTCTAATGAACTTATCGAAAAGCCAGCTTCCTGATTCTTCAAAGGTTTTTTCAATCTTTTTCCAATATGTAGTATAAAGGTTTTCCTGCTGTTCAGGTTCTAAACCCATGAGGATGTAGTTGCGGATAAGGTCTGCTTGGCTTAATTCTAAACCTGTGGAGTTCAAGCTTTCAAAAATAAGTTGAGGATTATCAATATTGTGCTCTAATGCCACAAAGATAATTAACAGTTTACTTAACCCTTGGTAAATAAGTTCCACATTGTCCTCATTGATTTTTCTTTTAAAGTATTCATAATTTTCTTTAACCCTAACGGAATCATCTTCATCAAAAGGTATTTTATCCTCCGCAGTTAGATTATCAATAATCTTTTTTAGGGTAACCTTATCATCATCGGTTAAAATAAGCTTATATCTAAGCTCTCCGGTTTCCTTATCATTAATCAGATAATAATTTATCAGATTATATGGATTCATTATATTTTCATTAGGATTTTTAAATAGATAATTGCTTAAAGCTGAGATGAGTAAAGATATTGTGGTGATTCTTTGCTGACCATCAATAATCATTAACTTGTTGATTGGGCTTGCAATATGTGCCTTTTGGTTCATATACACAATTGAGCCGATAAAATGGTTCTGTTCATCGGTGGAATTTCCCACTCTTTTGATATCTTCAAACAGCTGATTGCATTCCTTATCAGTCCAACTATATTTTCTTTGATAAATTGGAATTGACAACTGTTGGTTTTGACCTAAAAAATTTAATAAATTCTGTTTTCCTGCATCCATATTTAAAACCTTGTTTGTTTAATGTGAATAATTTATATTAATTTATAGAATTTAATCTATTTAAATATAAATTTGAAAATTAGGAATATGAATTTAAAGTTATCCAAAAATATATTAATTTAAATAAAAAGAATATAAATTAACTAAAAATTATAAAGGTAGTATTCAATGGAAAATGATTTTAAAGATTTTTATGATGCTCTTGTGGATAATTTAAATAGTTATGATGAAGAATATGATTCTTTTATTGATTATGGGCCTGATTTATATAAATTATTATGTTCTTGTTTAAATTATAAAGAATTGAATAGTGATTTACGTTTATCTATTAGTGCAGCAATTGCATATTATGTAGTTCCTATGGACATTATTCCCGAAACCATTTATGGTCCATATGGTTATATTGATGATATTTATATTTCTGTTTTTGTTCTTAGAAAAATAGCTCATGAGTTAGGTTATGAGTTCTTACAAGATCTTTGGGAAAATGATGAAGATGTGGAAAATGTCATTGAAATCTGCTTTAATGAATCTGTTGAAGTTCTAGAAGACAAGGTTGAAGATATTTTAACTTATGTTGGATTAATAAATTAATTTCATTACTTTATTTTTAAATTCCAACCATATTCTTTTAATATTTCCATATTTTTTGTTGTTTGACTATTTTTTGAAACAATATATAATATTATTTTAGATTCATTTTCATTTAATGGAATTAACTTTAATTCTCTTTTTGTAGCTTTTAAACTGTTTAATACTTCAATAATGCTTGAATCAATATTATTGTTAGGTAATTTTCCTGCAAATCTTATTTTGGAATAAGTGCCATTTATTAATTCTTTTTTAAGGGAAGTTATAATTTTATTTTTTGAAGGTTTTGTTTTAATGAATTTTTTAAATTCATCTTCAACTTCACTGGATTTATCTGAAATTTTTAAGGGTTCTTCCTCATCATTTATAATTTCTCTTATTTCTTCACGTCTTTTTTCTATTATAATATCTTTAAGATTGTCAATAACATCTTCAAAGTTCATTCCATTGTTTAAATCATTTACTCCAATTGTACATAATTCATTAGCAAAATCTTCATCGTTTACAGTTCCTATAAGAATTTCAGGTTCTATGTGTAAGATAATATTAAACTTATTTTTACCAATGTCTCTTGATGTTATGATACAATCATTGCAGTATTCTTCATTTTCTTTTGGTTTGAACTCTTTTTCACAATTTTTACAAATTGAAAGGGTTTCTTTTTCATTTTCAAAATCTTTAATGAATTTATCAAAGTCACCTTCATCAAAACGAACAATAATTTTTTTTATAGTTAACTCACTTAAATTCATTTTTTTAGCGATTTCCTCAACACTGAGTAAATCTTCATAATAATTTTCATGAATTAACATTACATCTTCTAATGTGAATTTTGATGAAGATCCTGACGGACGAAGAAATGTATGATCATCATTTAAGCTTTTAAAAGGATATGGAGTATTCTGAGATTTTCTTAATATAATTTTTGGAGCTTTTTTGGTTTTTCGTTTATTTTTAATGGATTCTGAATTCTTTTCTGATTTGAGTTTATACTGGGAATTTTTTGCATCAAAATATATTTTTAGGAATTGTTCAGTATTTTTTCTTTTAAAATAGAAAATATTAATTGAGGTATCTCCTAAAACTAAATCATATTGTTTTAGATTATTTATTAGATTTATAATTTCATTATCGTTATAATAAACAATTAGATTTTCAGTAGTAAATTGATTTTTGTTTTTTAATTTTTCTATTAAAATTTTCAAATCAACTGCAAATTCTTTTTTGGATTCACAGTTGTCACAAATAACTTTAGCTTCATCAGATAAAATTTCATTGCAAATTTGACATCTTTTATGAGTTTTTATATCATTTTGTTTATTACCCTTTAATGCATTTTGATATTCTTCGTAATATTCTTTATACTCTTCTTTTCCTTGTTTTCCTTGAGTTAAATGGAATTGTAGTACTGGGTATGGAATATTTGCTCTATTTGCAGCTTCAAATTCACTAAATCCTGATTTAATATCTGAGAGAATTTTTTTCCATTTGTGAATATTGATTTTAGGCATTGGTGTTTCATTGATTTTTTTAATTCCGTCTGATAGTAATCTGTAGGGAATTTTATTTTTTTTACCCTTTTCAATCCAATTATTTAATCTACCTTCAGAAATTCCTAATTTACTGCCTATTTCTGTTAATGGAACGTTATTTTTGATGTAAGTTAAAACTTTTTCATAAGACTCATGGAATAGTTCTATATCTGTTTTATTCTGTGTCTTGATTGGCTTAATTTCTATTGTTGGTATTTCATCAGACAGTTTTTGAGAAGTGATTTCATTTGATGGATCAATTTCAGAATCTAATTTACTATCAGATTCAACATTAGGTGTAATTTTCGCATCTAGTTTTTCAGCGGTTTTTTCTTGTGATGTTTCAATATCTTTTTCGATTAACTTATCATTAATTCCGTTAATCTCATTGGATTTATCAACAAGAATGTAAAATTCTCCATCTTCAATTATAGCATTTTTTTCATCAAGATATTTTATCATTCTTGAGATTTCACTATTTTTAAAGTTCAATGTTTCCTTGAGATATCTTATATCAAATGGAGTATTTAATCCAATTTTCTCAGCAACAAGTACGACCTTATTTTCAATGTCTTCAATTTTATTTTCTGTTTTTGTTGTATATTTATCTATAAATGCTCTTAATTCGTCATTATAATAAATTTGATAGTTTCCATTAATTTTATGTATAAATTTATATTTGTTTAGGGTTGTTGTAATGTCTCCAATATTTTTTCTGCTTAAATTATGTTCTTGTGCTTTAGTTATAAGATTTTCAAATGGTATTTTGGTATTTAAATCAAAATCCTCACATAATAAATCTAGATAATTAGAAATTCTGATACGGCATGATTTACATATTTTAAATGGATCATCATTAAGAATTTCACTACCACAAAAGTCACAGTTAATAGTTTGTGCAGCGGGTTCTAAAATTATTTCAGATTGAGAATCCATCATTTTTTCTTTCTTATTTTCTGTTGTAACAATTGGTTCTTTTTTGATTTTAATGGCAGAAACTGTTTGTGTTTCTAATGTAGTATCATTTTTTATTGGTGAATTATTTTTAATTCTATTTAAATATCTATTAAAGAAGAAAATTGATTCTATTTCATCTAAAAGAATTTCTAAATTTTCACATAATTCTTTACTATTACGAATATTTCCTAAATCAAGATAATTGTCTGATTCAACGGGTATTGGTGGAATTGAGTTTAAATTTTCACTTTTATGGGTAGAATGATAATTTTTATATTGGATATTCATCACTGCTCTAACTTCATCTGTACTGTTGTCTACAGCAAAATGGCCATTGCCTAAATTAGATGCATTGAATAAGTGAAATTTAAGAATAAGTATGGGATCTTTAGTATCCAATTGTCTATCAGTTCCATAATTATATCCAAACAAGTAAATATAAGTATCATTTTGTTTATATCGTATAAACCAAATTTTCTTTTCTTTAGAATATGAAACTTTATTTTTATAGGAGTATACTTTCTTAGAGAGCGGAAATTCCAATCCTAAACTGTAATAGAATTCATTTTCATAAATTTCGTTTTGGTTTGAATTGTCATCAAAAAAGTAACTCATATTATCCTCTTATACACAGATGTTATAATTAATTATTTTAAATTAATAGTTTATAAATTATTAGAATATTTTAAAATTTTTAAATTGTTATTTTTTTAATAATAAATTATATACAAATTTATAATTAATTTCTGAGATTCATTAAACAATTTTATCCTTATTTCATTAATTTATGATTAGAATAAGACTTATTTTTATATAAAAACATTTTATTATCTTTTTTAGAATAATTTAATGGGTAAAATTATATATTTTCTAAATAAAACTATTTAGAATAATATATATAATATTTTAAATAAAAATTAAAATAGTTATGGTTTTTACAAATAATGGGAAATTAACATAAATTGTACGTAATTTGATTAAAAATTTAAAGGGGTCTTTTATGTCAGACTTATTTGATTTTATAAAATCTTTTGATATGGAGATATATAACAATTGTATGCGTATGGAAAATGCAATTTACGATAGAGATTATTCTAAAGCGGTTTTAATTGGCAGGGGAATAAGTGAAGATTTAACATTGAAAATTGCAAAACAAGAAAATATTAATGTTAAAGGTTTAATGCAGTATGATCGAATAACAAAATTAAATGAGTATAATGTTCTTGATTGGAATATTGAAAATCCTTTAAATTCCATAAGGCGTACTTCAAGAAATATTGCGCATGATTATATGGATGCCAATATGGAGTCAGCTTTAAGAGTACATAGAAATATTTATGATTCTCTTCATTGGTATTATGGAACTTATTCGGAAGATGAGTCTCATTTTAAGCCTAGATATAATTTTGATCCATTTCCTCCTGAACAATTTACTAGAACAACAGAACAAGAAATAGTTCCACAAAATACTGAAGTAGAAAAAGTAAAAATTATTGATGAAAAAGAAAAAAATATCCCTGAAGAAAAAATTGAAATTACCTCTATTGAAGATACTTCTGAAGAAAAAATAGATCAGGAGGAACTTGACAATTTCTTGGATAGTTATTTATTTGGTGATGATTCTGAGGAAGAAAATACTGGAAAAGACGTGCAAGATACATTGCCTCTTGTTGAAACAGATTTAATTAATCCTAATATGGAATTTGAAAAATTAAATGGTAGTTTCTTACTTAATGAACTTTCTAAATTAAAAGATTCATCTCATGAAGCTGTTGAAGGTTATGAATCACTAAGTGAATTTAAACAATATCTTCATGTTAAAAGGGAAATTCAAGAGGAACTTGAAAATAAATTGAATGAAGTTAAAGATAAATCTACTTCACAGCTTGTACTGCTTTGTGGTAGTGTTGGTGATGGTAAGTCACATTTATTAGCATATTTAAATTCAAATAATCCAGAACTCATGAGTAATTTTAAAATTCATAATGATGCAACAGAAAGTTTTGACCCTGATAAAACAGCAATTGATACATTAGCAAATGTTTTGAAAGCCTTTGACAATAATCATATTGATAATTCAAATGAAAAATTTATCTTAGCTATTAATTTAGGGGTATTGAATAATTTTATGGAATCTTATTATGCTAAGGACCAATACTCTAGATTAAATGAATTATTAAATGAAACAAATATTTTTGATTCTGAAGCGACCTCTCAAAATTATGATAAAGATCCAATTCACATTATAAGTTTCAGTGATTATAATTTATTTGAATTATATAAAGACCATACCGATTCAGAATACCTTAAACGACTATTTAATAAAATCACGGATAAGAATACTAAAAATCCATTTTATCAGGCTTATCTTAGAGATAAGGCAAATAAATATACTGGCCCAATTAGATACAATTATGAACTTTTAATGAATGAAACTGTAGTAAATGAGATTGTCCAACTTGTAATAAATGCAATCATTAAATTTAAAAGAATCGTTTCTACAAGGGAATTGTTAAACTTTATTTATGAAATTATTGTGCCTCCTGTAATAAATGAGTACACTGAAATTGATGAAGTTTATGATTATATGGAAGAAATTTTACCAAATCTGATTTATACAACTTCAGAAAGATCTCCATTACTTAAAATTATTGCTAAACATGATCCAATACATTTAAGAGATGAAATTTTAGATGATTTCTTAATAAAACTAAATATGGCTAATGATTTAACTACAATCATTAAAGAATATTTAATAGAATGTGATGAAACTACTGCATTTATTGAAAGCATTGGAAATAACAATATTACTGAATTTAGAGGAAATGAAGATATGATAATTA
>AUXO016703365.1_pt1 | contig 10369 bp, 10 predicted proteins | sample 768731 | NCBI WGS metagenome assembly AUXO01 (sample SAMN02715735, study PRJNA202380) | gut metagenome | biome: sheep rumen | host: Ovis aries | place: New Zealand: Palmerston North | reverse complement strand
CCTGTAACTATATAACTCATATTAGTCTAACTTTATTTCTTTTCTTGGAATGTACACAATGGGATTGTAGTGTATAACTGTAGATCCCTCGCTCTCAAACTGGAAAGGAACGTGCATAAGGTTATCCAATGCCTTCAAGACATTCTCCTGCTTGTCCTTTTCAACATAGAACAATAGGAAACCGCCTCCACCGGCACCTAACAATTTGCCGCCTAAAGCACCAGCCTTAATGCCTTTGTCATACAACTCATCAATAGAACCGTTACTTACTTTTGAACCGGTTCCTCTTTTCAGTTTCCAGGTATAGTCCAACAGTTTGCCAAATTCATGTAGGCTTGCATTCTTGTCTGTCAATATGGCTTGCGCCTCATCAACCAGAGTCAGCATATCAAGCAATTGTTTTGTCTTATCTACAGTCTTGGCAAAAGTATCTGCCTGTATCTCGGAAGAGAAACGCTGCACTCCAGTATAAAATAACATTAGATTATCATCCAGTTCCCTCTTTCTGTCTGGATGAATAATGATAGGTGTTACCTTAAACTGGTTATCTGCGAAGTCAATTCTATTCAAACCACCAAATGCTGCAGCAACCTGGTCTTGCCAACCGCCATGTTCTTTAAGCATTACTCTCTCTACATAAATAGCTTCTTCAGCTAGCTGGTGTTTACTCATCATTTTACCCTTCAGAGCACAGAAAGCGTTCAGCATACCCACTGCAAATGTACTACTAGTACCTAATCCTGTACGTGCAGGCAAATCACCCTCGTAAGTAAGCCGTATTTCATGAATATCATGTAAACGCATACATTCACGAATAAGTGGATGAATTATCTCATCAAGATTATTAACTCGTTCAAACTTACTATAAACCAATTCAGATATATAGGGCATAAATGGCGGTAGATGTCTTACATTTACATAGCAGTACTTATCGAATGTTGTTGAAATGACGGCACCACCATGTTCATTGAAGAATGCAGGCATATCCGTTCCTCCGCCAAAGAAGGACATTCGGAAGGGGGTCTTTGTTATAATCATTTCACAATAATTTAAATTAATAATTAGATGTGGTTCTTTTTTAAAACTGCATACAGTATCACAACAATATTAGTAATAAGGAATCCTGGCACTACAGATGCAATATCCCCCGGTATCAACCATGATGTGCTAATTATCAGTTGCACATAGAAATAATAGCCTACAACACTTGAAATTTTGCCAAAGTGGTTTTGGATTTTTGCCATTAAAAAACCCAGTAATAGCATTCCAAGCACTATACCCATGTACCCCCAATTCATATATAATTCCCCAATATATGTTAGTCTTTCACCAACACTAATATAGTCGTGATTATGATAATGTTTGAAATATTCTCCAGCAGTCAGAAACTTATTTTTATCGGGATTAATGAATCTCGGTATAAGTAATGTGAAAACAGGAACAAGGGTACTTCCATGGAGGTAATCCTGGTGCTCAAACATTTCAAAGGTTTCAACATAGTTATCAAACTCAACGGCTGTTCCTCCCTGTAATTCGACACCTATACTTGCCAATCCTGCCCCATCCCCTAACGAACCACCACGATGCGCTCCGAAAGCACCGGCAATCAGTATTAACATTATTAGGCCGGCCACATACTGTTTTATGGTGAATGGCTTTATTAAAAAATAATAAATAATTGCAATGCTCAAAATATATCCCATTAGAGCACCTCTAGAATCATTCATTACCATTAAGAATGAATTTAATGCAAAGAAGATAACAAATGTCTTATCTACTTTTTTGTTCCGAATAAAGAACCATATATAAAACAGTAACGTTGAATTAAGAAGACTAAGGCAAATTGTCTCCATCAATCCTAGCCCTGCACCGACTTCAGACTTACCTGTGCTATGGAAACCTGGTGTAAGGAAAGGAATTGCACTCATCAGGTACCACATATACAAAAACAAGAATAATGCAGCAATAGTAATCCTAAGCCACTTACTCAGTCTTATTCTGTTATATTTCTCAATTATATTATCTAATCTCTTTACTGTTAGCTTTCTTTTATTTTTGACCGTTAAATTATAAGCAAACAACAATACTAAAACAGCTATAATGGATACTTGAATGGCATGCAGGATTAATGATTCTTTTAGGTCAAAGATATTAATACCGATAGCCTCTCTAACTTTATACGAAAAATAACCTAGCCCGTGAATATAGAAATAGTTTATCAAAAAAAAATTTTTAAAATTCAACAAGCGCAGAGTTCCAGTATAATAAAAGCCCTTTATAAGATCATAAAAACAAATAAAAAATAAGATAACAATATGAGTAACAAAAATATCTTTTGTATATATTGTATATCCTAGGATTGCACAGATCACAAATGTCGTTATCGCTTTTCTCATTTCCAAACAACAAAATGTTTTTAGGAACTATTTTATTTTCAATTCCCCAATATTCTGCTCTACAGACTTCGCATAACTAATGACATCTGTTTCATTCAGGTTGTATCGCTTATAACCTCTTATTGAGTTGATAATATTCTTAAAATTCCTGTATAATACTGCCTTAGACCTCATTGAGATAACCCTTGGAATTAGTTCAAACTTTTTTTCTTCTCTACATTTCTTCCAAAAAGGCCCCCAGAACCATGACCCCATATTTACATAAAAACTATCCCAATTGAAAAGTTCCGCCAATTCAGGTCTTGTTTCGTTTATAACCTGCAAAACTGTCTGGGCAAAGATTGTACAGGAAGACCAAAATTTTGGAATCCGAGGATTCCATTTCTCTTCTGTGCCAGCAGGTAGAAATGTCGAATCTTTTAGCGATTGTTTATCCGCCTTCTTATTCCCTTCTACCCTAGAGTATCCGGTTCCACCTATTACGCCAGGGTAATCTATATACAAAGTTTTGGTCCCTAAAAGAGTTAACGCCATAGCATTTGCCATATCGGGTGATGGTCCAGGGAAGTAAGTGTTGTAACGTTCCCATACCTTATTTAGTGCAGATCTTTTTACAATACCATGATAAAACCTGGGCAAATTATTCATATATTGGCCACCTTGAGAAAGTACTTTGTCCAGCTCTCTAGCAATATCAATCTCGTTTGCTTTACACGTATAATCTGGCAGATATACATCTGTCTGCAAATACTTAATATAGTCTTTTGCATCCGGCCATACATAGATAAGCCTCGGTGTCACTATTGCCTCATATGATTCAACAATAGGTTGATTGAGGGTTTTAATTAATGATGGGAGGAAACAATCATCATCGCCTAAAAACATTACCCATTCTCCTGATGAATTTTTTACAGCATTATCTGCATTATCCTTTAATGACAAATGACCTGCATAGTAATGATACTTTATGTTATCATTCTTAAAAGCATTCAGATACTCCACAATTTCCGAATTATCATCGGAATTGTCTTGAATGATAAACTCTATACTCTTATTCGCAAATGTCTCATCAATATACTCCACTAAATATTTCAAATACTTATATCTATTTTTTGTAGGGACCACAATACTCAGCAAATATGCCATTTTACTATCTTATTTTTGTTTTAATAATCGAAATAAAATCAACACCCAAGCGTCTTTTCGAGACCGATAAAGAGAAAACCAAAGAAACTAAAAAGAACAACCCGGATATTACATAATATAAAGAACCTGTGAGGTAAGATTGAATAAGAGATGAGCAAATTGCAAACGCAAGAACTATAGCAGCCAATTGTAAAAACTGATTAGTAAAGCGAATCTTATATAAATAATATACAATACTAGTCATAATAGCCATGTGCATTATACCAAGGATCATAAACGTAATACCTAAGCCCTTTAAACCCAATAAAGAATACATGAAAATGCTTAGAAAAACTTGAAGAGTTCTTGTTATAATGCTAATTGTAAGCATTATCTTAGATTTGAACTTTGCTATCAATATCATGTCCACCTGATTGGACACGACTGTAATTAATGTTAAATAAATCCCCCATTTAACGAACTCAACTGCAGGAAGAAAGTCTTCAGTATAAAGTATTCTAATAAATAACGGCAGAAGCGTCATAAACAAAACAAACATAGGACATGTGAGCACCAGCGTTACTAACGATTGTCTATTTAGCTCTTCTTGGATGGCCTGATTATCATTATTAACAGTTGCTAATCTTGGATAATAATCAGTCATTAAGGCCGTAATAATTACTCCGAAATACCCATTAATAACAGTATTACCCGCATTAAAAAAACCGACATCATCCAATCCGCCTTTTGACCTTATATATGCATTGACAATAAGCGAAACAAAGAACTGCAGGAATGTTACAATCATCAATGCGACCCCCATTTTAATCATTGGTGTTGAATTTGCCACCACTTCATTGAGTGGAATAGACAATTTCTCGTATCCAATCTTTTCAACAAAATAGTTTGAAACCAACACTGCCACAATTGAGGCAATAAGCAAGGCGGGCACAATACCATCTTTACCAAACAAATAATAGAGGGGGGCTGTTATCAAAAGTCCAGCAGCAGAACCAATCATTCCCGCTTTTGCCAATGCTCGCAATTGACGCATTCCCTTTAATATGGCTTGCTTTGTTTCATCAATTATATTTAAAGCTACAACAAAAGCAATAACACAATAGGCTACAATATGAGCTTGATCGCCAAAAGTCCAATCGCTCAACCAATAGGAAAGGCACAAAGTAGCAAAACATCCCAATAACCCAGTAAACAAGATTACCTTGTTGACAACAGAGATAATCCTAGAAATGCCACTTATATCCTCTTTTCCTCTCGCCTCAGATATATCCCGAACAGCACTTTGGTTTACACCTAGCCCTGCTCCTGTCTGGAGTAAACTGATAACATTTTGGTATATCCCCAAAATGCCCATTCCTTCAGGGCCAATCAGGACTGCAGCAATTTTGTTCTTAGCAATTGAAACTATCGCTTTGAATACCTGAACAAAGCCAAAGAGAAATGTTGTTTTAAATATTGTGCCGTATGAGGTTTTTTCAGCCATTATTACAGATTACATCCACCACCCGCTAGGTAGTGCAATAAACTTATTATAAAACTCAGCAACGCCTTTCGGCATATCTTGCTTGCCAAACACAGAATAGTACGTATTGGGAAGGTGCACAGCTGAACAGACATAGCCTTGCTCTTTAAACATCTTCATATCTGCTTCTTTATTGCTTGATAGAATACCACAAACCCAATAGTTTGGATCTGTACTATCTCTATGAATAAAGTCAATCAATGATGGCATATCAAACAATCTATCCACCCATTTCTTGGCATTGGTGGTCTGCTTCTGCAACAATTCATCAATATGCTCCATCTGGCAGCAACCAATATAGCTGTTCACTTCGCTGGGGGTAGCATTTACACTGGGGATTGAAATGTCACAATCTTTAGATATCTCGCCATTAGCATCACGGAAGATGGATCTATTGATACCAAGGTCACGAATTACTATGGCTTGGTTATAAAGTTCTTCATCCTCAAAGACAATAGCTCCGCCCTCAATAGTGTTTGGCAGACGAACTGTCTGGAAATTGAAGATAGAAATGGGTGTTCCCACATTACCAAGTCTCTTTCCTTTGTATTTTGCCCCAAAAGCCTCGATGCAGTCATCAATCACCATAATGTCCTTTTCCTTGCCGATAGCGTTGATTTCATCCACATAGCCAGGATAGCCACAGAAATGGTAATTGATAATAACTTTTGTCTTGGCTGTAATCTTACTCTTCACACTATCAGGATCAAGCACACCATATTTTGGATCAATATCCGCCCAAACAGTCTTTAGCCCATACTGTGCCATAGGCATAGTGGACTGAAGGCAAGACATTGGTGTAGCTATTACCTCGTCGCCAGGTTCAAGGTCAAGCGTTCTGAACAGTACCTGCCAAGCCAAACCATACGTGTTTGTAAGGAGCACGTTCTTCACGCCCAAGTATTCCGTTAACCTTTTCTCAAACTCTCTACCCCACTTTCCATAAGCCAATGCACCAGAATGCAAGATATTATCCAGCTCTGGCAGCTCTGGCATATAGGGTTTATATAATGGAATCATTGTTTACTCGAAATACAATCAACCATTTCTCCGACATTAGCCCATCTCATTATTTCCTTTGATGTAAACTTAACTCCAAAAGATTTCTCAATGGCAACTACAAGTTGAATCTGACTTAGCGAATCCCACTCGTCAATATCATTAGCTGTCGTCTTATCAGTCAAACTCGGTGTCTCATCTAGGTCCAACACATCTTCAAAAATCTCGTTCAGTTTACTGAAAATTTCTTCTCTTTCCATAATGCTATAATTTAAACATCAATAAATATCAATAAATTAGTTTCTACATAAGCATTGTGCCCGCATTGATGGGCAACTTCACGCCATTCACCTGCTGTGATACATCCACAAAGAATTTGATAGCCTGAGCAACTTCGTCAACCGTTAGTAATTTCTTCAACGGGTGCTCCTGTTGCATTTGCTCCAAAATCCTTTCATCAACTGTTGCAAAGTTAGTCTGCATATAAGCAGGTAGAATGCAATTGCTCGTAATATTGTAGCGAGTATATTCTTTGTTAATCACGTCTGACAGTTTCATCAAGTAAGCCTTGTTGCAAGCATATAGCGTATAGCCCATTGGAGGTAATCCCATTACAGCCTCGGTGATAATGTTGATAATCTTACCAAACTTCTTTTTCTTCATCACCTCAATGGCGGCCTGTGTGATCTTCACCGTAGGGATGATGTTCATTTCAAAAGCATTAATAAAGTCTTCCGGGGCCGTCTTGTGGAAATATGTGATCTGCGGTTTGCCAACGTATGTGCAGTTCACAAGCACATCCAAATCCCACTCTTTCATCTGGCCGCAGAATACATCTACACTTTCCGCTTCGCAGAAATTCAGCGTTATTGCTTTTACATTGCTGTATGTAGCCTCCAACTCTTTTGCAACTGCAGTAAACTCTTCAGTTGCCAGATAGCTGAAATATACTTGATGGCCGTCTTTTACTAATAATTCTACTGTAGCCTTACCCAAACCGGAGGTACCACCTGTTATCAAGATATTCATATCCTTTCGCTTATTTCGTTAATAATCCAATTTGCACATGGCCTTTTGCCACTAATTCCGACTTTCCATCTGTGATTCTACGGAACTTTAACTTGTAGTTGATGATATTCACGGCTTCTGATACCGTGTCAATCCCTGCTTCAAGCTGAATTTCATCGTTGAGATAAACAGGTTTATGAAAACTAATATCCTGTGACTGAATCATCACCTCCCTTGAAGGGAGCAGCATCCCCACGAAATGCGAGACGAATGCATTCAGGATATTTCCATACATTACACACCCTTCAAAGCCTTTACGTTCAGCGAAAGCTCTGTCAGTATGGAGTGGATTGTAGTCGTTACTGCAACGCTGGAAACTATAGTACACTTCAGGAGTCACCTTATATGTGTACTGAATGTTTGCAGATTTATCTGAAAGTTCTGTTATCGTCATACGGTTTTCGTTTCAATAAAACATTCTCTTGGCTTATACTCATCTACTTTGAGCTCAAACTGAGCTGTAGGAGCACCTTCAACTGGAGTAAATCCAAGGCCAGTATAGTGATTCTCCACCATCTTGTTCTTAGGTGTAGGCAGATACTCACCAATTATCTTCTTATATCCCGCAGCCTTGGCTTTCTCCACCATTGTATTAAGCGTGAAGTTCTCCATTCCACGTTTCAATACACGACAACTCATAAACCAAGTATCCACGAAAAGAGTTTCCTTGTCAAGAGGCTTCATAATAACCACGGCTATCAGACCGTTGTCACCAAACTTATCCTCAAGTGTAAAACTCAAGTCAATCACATTAGGATCATTAGCCAAAGCCTCAATGTCGGCATCAGTATAACGAACGGTACGCAGGTTAAACTGGTTACTACGCTGGCTGAGCTGGGCTACACGTGGTGTGTTGAACTTTGTGAAGCCACTCACTACTGAAACCATGTTTAGTGACTTCAAGAAGTCTGCCTCATTGGTGAAGGTCTTGCTCAATGATACTCTTTGTGCCTCTACCTGATACTGTTTGGTGCGGTCTTTATCAAGATTACTGTAAGAAGCAGTCTCAAAGAGGTTCAGTGAGTACAGATACTCTAGATACTCTGCAGGATCTTCTGGTAACTCAGGAACTGTGATACCCTTGATGTTCTCACGCACCATATTGCGTTCAAACGGATTGTCATCCAAGAACACCATACTGTCAAAGCCTATATTCAAGATACTTTGGATGGTACGGATGTTATCCACCTTTGTTTCCCAGTTGGCTTGAAATACAGCAATATCATCCAGCTTGAGCACCATGTCCGGATGCTTCTCAAAAGGCTCCTTAGCGGTTTCCTCATTGTTCTTGGAAGCCACACAGATGATGATTCCACGTTGTTTGAGCTTCTTCACCCACATCTGGAACTCGGTAAAGGCTTTTCCTATACCCAGGCCATGACCAAGCTGAATGCCTTCAATTCCGTCATCACCTATCACACCACCCCACACAGTATTGTCAAGGTCAAGTATCAAGCATTTCTTGAATTGACCTTTAACCGCACATACAATATCCATTACCCGTGATGCAACATAAGGGAGTGCATCTATAGAGAAGATCATCTCTGTGCTGGTATAGACGTTGGCCGCAAACATCATGTCACGACCAAGTTTGTTCTGGAGGGCTGCAATATCACAGATAAATAGGTTCTGGTATTGCTGCGAAAGCCGCATCAACTCAAAATTGAGTTTGCGTACTTGGTAGGTAAACGAAGATTCTACTTTGTTGGCATAACTACCAAAGACTGTATCCTCAATCTCAGGATAGTTGAAATAGATGATCTTCTTACCAGCCAAAGCGGGATTTTCACAAACAGAGGCCAAGAAGCCAATCCTTTCATCAGCCAAGATTGCCTGCTGCTGAGAGCTGAGCATAGAATGATGCTCTCCAAGCTTGTGAGTGCTTTGGAAAATGATAATAAAATCAGCATCAAACTGGTAAAAGTCGCTTGTAGGGTCAAGCAACTGACGTTCTACCTGGTTGTACTCAGCTTCGAAGAGGTCAATGTTATAACCTCTTTCCACGCCCATGCCACGTATGGCAGTACAGAGGAGTTGAGTAGCGGTGTCGCCAACAACTGCTAATTTAAATGATGAAAGTCCAGTCAGGTCTGACTTGAGATTCCGTTTAAGAATATTCAATGCTATCATAGTTGTGGTAATTTCTTAGCTGGAATTCCGAATACCTGACTACCCGGCTTCACAGATTTGTTTACATAAGACATTGAACCAACAAATGCATCCTTACCCACGACTTTCTGATTTAAAAGCATAGCCCCGGGTGCTAAATATGCATTATCCTCAACGTACGAAGATCCCATTAGAATAGAACCAACACATATAGTACTAAAAACACCACAAACACAATTATGAGATATATTTACCAAATTGTCTATTTTGCAATAATCTTTAATCATGGTAACACCTTCAAATAGTGACCTACATATACATGTGTTGTTACCAATGCTAACGCCTTTACCTATTGATACACCACCTGCATGATAAATGTGCCCTTTAAACCCGTGTATTCCTTGGAAACCATCTTCTCCGATAATAGTATGGCATCCTATGTATGTATCATCACCAATTTCAGTGCCTTTTTTTATAACAGAATAGGGCCCTATTTCAACACGGTCATGTATAATTACGCCATCCTCAATTACAACCGTTGGATGTATAGTACAATGATCGCCAATGCTTTTTTCTATATTATCCTGATAAAAAACACCTTCTCTGCATAAATAGTTATGAATTTTATAAAAAAGTATCTCTGGCTCGTTTGACAAAATATAAGCCATACGACGATTAGTAAGCTCTTTCCTATTCTTTAAAATATCATAGTTCTCTTTTGTAAGAATCAATGCACAAACACTTTGATTCATAAAAATAGAATCAAAAAAAAGTTCTGACGTCGTGTAGCCCAGAATAGAACTATATGCTGACTTTCTATTACATAGATTCAAACCATTTATAATAACATTATTGCCAATATATTCCAAATTAAATAATTGACAAATCTCAGATATTGATACTTCTCTATATTTCATAAAAACACTATTGTTTACCAGCCTTTCTTGATTACTTCAACTATCTTTTCTCTGTCTTCTTTGCTTACCCACCAGCCGCAAGGAATATGGACAAAGTGAAAATACCAATCTTCCATTCCAGGAAGGTCACGCTTTGATTCCTTGAAGATGCTATGGGTATCGCTGCGGTGATGCAGCTGTGAAGCCATAATGCCATTAGCCTCCATCATCTT
>AUXO011454532.1_pt1 | contig 10369 bp, 3 predicted proteins | sample 768731 | NCBI WGS metagenome assembly AUXO01 (sample SAMN02715735, study PRJNA202380) | gut metagenome | biome: sheep rumen | host: Ovis aries | place: New Zealand: Palmerston North | reverse complement strand
TCAAATAATTTTCAATATTCATTATTCATTAATCATTATTCATTATTGAAATCATTTATTGATTTCCTTAACTCGTTTTCCCGTTGCATCGTAAACATTGCCATTCAATAAGATATACATATTGTCTCGGTATATGAATTTTATCGCCCGTGTATTGTCTGTTTGCACATCGAATAACCCGGTTGGCGTTTCGTCTTCTTCTCTCAATACAATCTTCACGGCGAATCGTTCGTCATCCGTACCATTATTGAGGAATAATTGCGGATTAACGCTCATCAAGTCATATTCATAACCGCTATTTTTATCTAACAGCAATACTGATTTAATGTAATTGGCATTTACTCCACTAACGCTAAATGCATACAAGCCTTCTTGCGGAGCAACAACCCCTGCAGGGATCCATTCTTGGGCATCTTCATAACTCATACCATTTGCATACATGTTAATTCCGTTTGCTATGGTATAGAAGTTTATTACACCAGCATTCAGTTGCTTGGTCATCTCATCAGGGAATTCCATTGCATCAGCAAGTGACAACTCATTATTTATATGCAAGCGTGTCTCGTCGCTATAGCCATTGCCACTAACTGTTAGAACAAGTTCCATATCATTAGGCAGTTGGCTTGCAAGCATGATTGCAGGCGCGGACAACTGACGACCTTCTGATGTGAAGTTCAAAGAACCTGCTTGGGCAATCTGAACGAAGAACCCGGTAAATGGATCAAGTACTGTACTGGAAAGCGGATGTTGCTCATAATGTTGTGTATTGTAATCGAATGTGGTTACATAGCGAATATTCTTCTCCCCTTCAGTATCCCATTCGTACGTTCCATCCCATACTCCGTCGGGGCGATGCTCTACGAGTTGACCTAATTTCAATGTGCCATCCTTCCCTTCGCTCATGTCATCCGTTCCAAAGTTACACATGTACGGATTGGCGATAAAATTCCATCCTACGTTATTCGGAACTTTGCCGGTTGCAATAGAACCATCAGCATTCATACCCGGTGCGGTTACTGCGAATGGGTCTTTTTCAGCCTCGCCGCTACTCAAATCCGGGCTCATCGGGAAACGAATTGTACAATAGCTTCGGCTGTAACGCGGAGTAGCTTCTATCAAATATCCTGTTCCTGGATGCAGTAATAGATCGCCATTCCAATCATACCACGTCCAACCTTTACCGGTATTGGCGCGTAATGTTCCGTCATATACTTTCATCCATACATTGAAATCTCCGTCTCCCTTATCATCAGTGGTAGCAGTCAAATCGACTTCGTACGGAACAGCCAAATCATAATATTTGGTGCCATCTATTGTTAAGTCGTAGTATAGTTTTCCTTCATCTCCCAAACTAACGGCAGCGTCAATCTTTGCACGAGCCACATCCCATGTCTCATCGCCGATATACCCAAATCCACCACGCATGTATATGTCGCCAAACGACATCGTATTGGTGATAATTGCCTTTCCGCCGGCATAGATATACAAATCTTTGAAGTTACCGCTGTTGGTGTTTGTGGTCATCTCACCGCCACTCAAAATAACCACATCAGTATTCTTAGCCACTTTATTCTTTTCTGTGGCATTACTACCGGGCAATGAAGATCGAAGTTCTGCCTCTGTGCTAGTGCCGTCAACAATTAAAGGTATTTGTAACAAACCTTGTTTCGCTGTTCCATTTTCAGTAATCTTCACTTGTAATTGTTGCGCAGGCTTATTTATCATTCCCGTCAGGCCCGAAACACGCCATAAATCACTTGTGCCCAATTGCGTAAATGTCGGACTGGCAGCCGCATCGCTGCCCATATTGACACCTGTTAATGCCACTGGCGTTGCTCCCGGTGTGTAATATACAACTACTTGATCCGTTCCCCACTCAAATGGCTGCATATCCACAAGAGCCGTTTCTACCAAAGGCAAGATATACACATCCTCTGTTCCTCTCTCATCCAAATAAGTTCCCCAACGATCATTCCACAAACGCAGATAACGATTATTATTCGTTTGATCAGATTGTAATGTATATACAAACTGGCCATTCTCTTCTCGTGTCGTTACTTTCCACTCATAGTTCTCATCATGTTCAAAGTACGCAGTAATGACTGTAATCGCTCCGTAGTTATTGATGTTGTACTTGTTGGATGATTCATTGTTATTGGCCATTAATCCCTTATTGTCTTTTCCTGCAAAACGCAAGCGATCGCCATATAGTTTTGCTGGATAGCCGCTCGAATAAGTATATCCTGAACGGTCATAACTGCTATTAACGGTGCGCACTGGCCATAACTTATATCCAAAGTCGTCAGAAGGTCCATATGCTTTTAGGATACCTCCTTCCGTGGCTACGGCAATCATCTTATCTTTCGGTGTTGACGAACTGGTGATATTAGCTGATAAACCATGCCAACTACCGCCAACATTCGCTACAATCGCCACAGAGGATGGCAAGTTACGTGCTTTAATATATTCGCCTTCCGCGTTAAACTTTTTGCTCTCTCCATCGCAAGAAATAGTAAATGGCAACTCGCTTAATATGGCTCCAGTGCCGGCACTTGTCGGTTGATAGGAGACATATACTTCTTGAGCAGTCAACGGAGCCACAAACGAATTGGCGCCTGTTGCTTCAATATATTTGTATTTACCGGCATCGCCTCCAGTGCCTTCCACTTTCTTGTAGAAATGAAGTCCCACAGAGTTGGTAAATGTTACCCTATGCCCGCTTACAGCACCACTTACAGTAACTTTAATCGGGTTAGTCGCCATGATATTAATATTATCACTTACGCTATTCGTCTCATGATAACTACTGGTAACCAATGCCTTACCTGCATCCGAACTGGCTACACTAATCTCCGCACATGCGAATATATATTTTTTATATTGCCCCCAGATAGCATATAAATCTACCGTTGCCTCATCTACTGCAGTCAAATTGCTAACGCTTTGTCCATTGGTATATACTACATCTCCGTCCTCGGAGGTGGACCAACCTTTGAAGAAATATCCTTCGTTCGTAAATCCGCAAGACGTTAAATTCTGAGCCACGCCATAGGTGAAATCTTGATTATCCATTGAACCTTCCGCATCATCATGATTCCCATTAAAACGAACTTTATAAGTATGTGCTGTCCACTGGGCATAATATGTTTTGTCTGCATCAGGCATAGAGGTGACCGGCGTTGTTGTACTTCCGCTTGAGGTTTCTGACCAACCTGCAAACGTATAACCGGTGCGGGTCGGCGTGTTTGGCGCAGTAATTGTTGTTCCATAAGCAATGGCATTGCCATCTGTGTAAGAGCCCGTCAAATCATCTGCATCGTCTGCGTTCTTATACCAATGCAAACTATGCGTATGCACTGTCCACTTGGCATAATATGTCTTATTTTCGCTAACTGCACTTGACCAATTGACTGCATTCTCAAAAGTACCATCGTCTGTATACCACCCACCGAAATCGTATCCGGTTTTAGTTGGTGGTGTTGGCGCACTATATGTTCCACCACTCTTCACATACCATGGTCCTACTGATGAACCGCCATTCGAATTGAATGTAATGGAACGCAGAACGAAAGAAGTTGTTGTTCCGGTTTTGATAGTTGCTCCAGTTTTAGCATTCTTACCATATGTACCAACGATATATGTGTCACCAACCACCCATGCAGTAGGAGTTGTCCCCACACCTGGTTGGACGCTACCATTCCAACTTGTCGCAGCACCACTTGTGCCAACTTGCACTTTGTTAGTAGTAGCACCACCACTGACTTTCCACGCAAATCCATAATCAACCCAAGAACAATTGCTTCCAGGCGAGCATGTTCCGGATGAGACGGGGATCGCATCTGTCAAGCTGGTTAGTATGAATGCACTGCCTCCATTTATAGAAGCCGCTCCTATGGTAGGATCTACACCACATGCTCCAGCAACCGTCAATGTAACTGTCACTTTGCGAAAATCTACTGACTCGTAAGATTCATCCCAATACCAAACATAGAAATCTGCACTATAAGTGCCGGGATCGGGTTCGTCTATAAAAGAATAATTTATAGTAACAGTCTCTGACAATTCTCCATCATATATATACGTGTTATGATAACTACTAGATGTAGCTATGGCAGTAAATTCCCAATCATATCCATAATTTCCCCATGGACCAGATGCATTCTCGAAATCATAATATACATAGCCATAATCATTTCCGTCTGGCTCTAATTGTATACCAGTTACAGATACAGTTGAAGCAAAACTTCCACCCGATTCTGCTTCTGCAGGAGTTACTGTTTTAGAAAGTGATGTTGGGGAAAAAGTAACAGAAGGGCCAACGACACAATCATCATGGTCAATCGTAATGCCTCCTGTGCTTCCTTTTCGCGTAATCTCAATATATTTAATGTAAACAGCCTTTGATGTTCCCGTAATCGTTAAGGTTGCGCTTGTGCTGGAGGTTGTCAATGTTGTACTTTCAAATACACCTGAGCCAGTAAAACCTACAGTCTGATCACTTGTTCCAGTCAACGAAATAGTGAAATCTTCCGATGCGCAACTATACGTAACTTTCACACTAACGCCCCCTGTAGAAGCGATGGTCATTGACACATATGCCATATCTCCTTTACTTTTTCCGTTTAGTTGTAAGCCATTTGCAGTGTTATAGTCTGCAGCATCATAAAATGACATATCAAAGCCATAGCCATTAGAGGCACATATAGTCACTTCCGTTTCGGAACTCGGATATGATAAAAATGGAGCACCATGTGCACCCCAATCACCTGCTGAGTAAGAAGAGTTACTTCCAGCAGGGAGGTAGACATGATCTGTTGTCGTTCCCCACGCCTTCACGCTCATACTCAGCACCAGTACTACCGCGCAGATCATTCTCATATACTTTCTCATAATCGAATTGATTATTGTATTATTCGTTTTCTTAACCCAAAGGGTACGATTAACTACGTTTTTCATACTCGTTAATTCTTTAAATCGTTAAACATAAAACTTTAATCATTCGATTTTACTCTTCTTCTGCCCAAACAGCATACCATGTTATACCGCTTGCTGTAGCTGCAGCACCTGGAGCAACAACTTTGTCGGGGTCATAGTCTTCCGCGTCTTCTAGATAACCCGACTCGCCTGGACTGCCGTATATGGTGGCTAAATCGGTTGACTTAATCCATCCGATTAAGTATCTGGTCGTACTATGACATGCGTTTTGCGAGCCATTTTCTAATTGCGAGAACGTGGGAGTAGTTATGCCAGAACCCGTATCGTCTCCATTCACATCACCATATCCATTCACCAAATCTTTGAAGACATCGCGCACGGTGATTGTCAACTCGCGTTCAACTTGTGCAGCTGCATTATGATTCGCATCGGCCGCCTGATTAACACGTATCTTATACACACCGGCTTCACTTATGCTAACCGTTTTGTTTTCTGTATCATTGGTAATCATTGACGATACAGACGAACCACCGCGCACGTAGCTGAAAGTAATTGGCGTTGCATCAGATGTTGAACTTAATGTATAGCTAACTGCCGTATTGGCCATTGCCGCACTCTCCGACAAAGTAAATGTAATAACAGGTGTTATTTTCGCCACGATTCCGGTAAGAGCCACGTTTGTGCTTGCTTCGCTATTATTACCCACCAGAGTTAAGTTGCCATTATAGTTTCCGGCATTATTGCCTGCTGCAAGTCGCACATTAAGAGTTACGCTCACTTTACCATTACTAGGCGACAGGGTGATTGCACTACTCGAATAAGAACCATCACTACTTTTCTTTATCTCATAGCCCGTTGGTGGCGTGACGGTGATATTACCCGTCAAGTTTCGCCCTGATACATAAACGTTCTGCGCATCCGAAGCACTTCCTCCATATGTCGCACTAAATCCACTTAATGATGTCGGATTAGTCTGAATAGTGGGTAAGGTGTTTGAATACACATAGACCTTAACTGCAGTTTGCGTAGCACTACTATAACAATTGAATATCGTACTTGAACTATTATATCGCATCGTATTATATGAAGGACCATCATTTGTCTTAACCGTAAATGTACTGCTGGCTAATGCAATACTCCATTTTCCAGTTGTATTTGTCGTGACAGTGGATTTGCCCTGTGTTTTTAACAAGGCACTTGAAGATCCCGTAGCTGCTAAATAATTATCACCCCCAACATTAAAATACCAATAGCCATCGGCATAAGCCTCTAATGTGATTGGTTGCACGGTCCCTACGTCTGGAACTCGAACAGTGGATCCGCTTAAAACGAAGTCTGTACTAGCACCTCGGTTATTATCATTCTGTGTCGTGCTCATTGCATAAGTGCCACCATTCTCCAAAATTACGATTTTATCGCCAATTCCTAAAGTACTCGCATCCGTTACTAAGCTATAACTCTTACACGGACGGATCGTATAAGTTGCACTCGCAATTTCCGAATCTTCCAAACCATCCGCAACTGCCATGGCCTTAAGTGTCGTTGTGCTGGAAATGGATAGCGCAGACGAATAAACCGAACTACTTGTAGTCGGATCCGTTCCATTGGTGGTATAATAAATTGTCGCACCATCTGTTGCACAACTGATAGATACACTTTGTGTTCCGATATATGTACCTGCTGACAATGAGAACGTTGGTGTCACTACTTGCGATGCTGACGAACAATCAGGATAGGAATAATAGTAAGTAATTTCGGTTTCTATGCGCTTGTATAATTTAAGGTTAGGATATGTATTGCCTGTATGTGCGTAGCATTTTATAATTGGTGTCTGTGCGTCAGTATTATACTTTAAATCTCTGGTTGAATTATTTACGTTGGAAATTTCGCTAGTAGTAAATGTCCATAGGAAATGATCTACATTATCTGTTGGAGCAGTGGTGCTACCATTCGTTTTTAAGTCAGTAGAATTATCTTTATTCCCAAGATATTGTCCATTCGGGAATTTAATAAAATAGTTGCTATTATTGCCATTTTTTACAATTGTGAATTCTTTTGCCGCGTATTGTGTAGTACCCGGTGTTAGGGATTCGTAAGGTAGTGCTTTATTTGAAACAACTGCTCCTGTTGCGGTGATTGTTCCGGTAGAAAGGAGATAGTTTCCGCTCAAGTCACCAGATGCAGAAGTTATCAATTGATATTGACTAAAAGTAGTACCACCTGACTTTGTGTACACCGGATAGAGAGTGGTATTGTCACTCGGGTAATATTTACCTGCACTAAGAGTCACCGTTGTTAACTCGTCTGTATTTTCTTCATCATCAGATTCGCTTGTGCTCCAACCTTGAAACTCCCAATCTCCGCAAGTAGCATCCATGGTTGGTGGCGTAACACCCGCGCCAACAGATCCCTCCTTAATTGCTTGGGTTGTTCCGTCTGTTTTCGTAAAAGTTACAGTATAAGCAACCGCTTCGGCTTTTTTATATAACTGCACGTTGTTTTGAAGGGAATAAGAGGTTGATTTAAAGTACCTAAAACGACTATTGTCACTATTCCAGCGTATATGCGATGTGTTACTAACAATGTCTGGATTGCTGGAACCGGTAATCGTATTAACTTCCGAAGATGCACTAAAATTTATAACGTTACTTCCGCTTGTTCCGTATATATATTTACCATTATTTGTTCCTCCATTTACTTGAATGGAGTACCCCTCGGTAACAGCTGCTATCGTTAGAGATACTGCTCCTGATGGTTTTGATGCGATTTCTCCACTTGAAATTGTAGCAGAAGCGTAACAACTATTACCATCAACTCCTGTCCACACATATCCCGTTGTTGAATTATATTCATAGACCAAGAGATACTCTCCCGCCCATGATGCCGGAGTAGATGTAACTTTCACCCATTTATCCGCCCACGCATTCCCGACACCGAGGCTCAGCAGACATAGGCAAATCAGACTGGCGAGAGAGAAGCGAGTCATTCCCGAGTCGTTCCCGAACCATTTCCGAGTCATTCCCGAGCCATTCCCGAGAGATAAACTCTTTTTTGACAAATAATTAATTAAATTTTTCATATTATTTTGATTTTTTATATTTTTCCTTATTTATATCTACACACGCGTGTGCGTGGGCTTTTTGTGAGCATAGGTGAAACCAATCACCTCTTGCCCGTTTTACATTCATTGTTTAACGCATATATGAGAACAACATCAATGTATTTTGTGTTATTTGCAATTGAGAATACCAATAAAAACGATTTCTTGAATCTTTATGGTATTGCCTTAATTCGCTCTTTGACTTCTTTTACAAAAACTTCCCATTCTTGGTGATAAGAAGCAAATACACTTACAATTTTAGTCAATGCCTCTTGTTCGTCATACCCCAAATCTTCTGTTATTGCCGCAATGTAGTAATGCTTTTCCATATACTTTTTTTGCTTATGATCTGTTATCTCAGGCGGTATGATAGGAATAGGGCTAATATTTCTAGCCGCTATACTAATCCTATCATTACACGATTTATTTGAAACAAGCACATCGTATATATATTTCTCAATATTAGATCCTACCGGTAATGTGTATTGAGTAAAATATTCAACAACTTCATTAATGTTATTCCCTGTATCATGGCTATCAACAGTGTGCCACTTTTGTGCCTCTTTTCGCTTTTCTTCATCTGTTAGACAAACATCTCCATCTAACACGAATACCATATTTTTATTTAGTTGCCCGATGGACTGTATCGCTGTGGCAACCATAAAACCTTTTTCGTAAGAGCCAAAAGGTTGTATATGAAACTTTTTCCTTTGATTAAGTTCGTCGAGTATTTGACGCAAAATGACCATTGATAGTTTGTCTTCACAAAATATGGTGGGCTTTTGCTGATAATCTCTACCATACACTTGTTCTAAACTAATTGGGACAACACCGTTTTCACACAGAATCTTGCCATCATATTTATATAATGAACGAATATTCATCTCACTGCTCATTCGGAGTAGTTGGGCTCGATGGGACGTGAATACAACCTGAAGATTTTTCTTGTCGGCAATTTGAGTAATAACAGATACCAAATGACACAAGGCAATTGGATGCAGTGCCAGTTCAATCTCATCAATGAGTATCAACGAAAACTCTTTTGCTTTATAGAGCATTTGCAGAATTCGTAGTAATCGCTGTTCTCCTGCAGATAGATCTATCATGCGGAATTTGTTGCCTTCTTTTATTAATGCTAGATCCCTTGGATTATTATAGGAATCCATGTCTACGCTCTCTAAATCAGCAAATGTTTTACCTATAATCGACGACATGTCACGAGCAATCTCTACATTATTATTAATAATGCTAGCATAATATTTCATCCGCCTTTTCCGCGCTTTTTGGCTCCAATCTTGTTCCGTGATAGGGACGCATGAGTCCAATCCCATGTAATATACTTGTTTGCATGGACGTTGACGCATTTCTGGCTTCCAACGTTTTCCTTCTTTTTTTGAATACGTATATTTAGAACTTATAGATGCATCATTCCAATCTGTAAATTCTACTACTATACAGGTGTCATTCCACCTTTCTTGAGGATTAAAACAAAAAGCACTAAAATTCTCATTCTGTATGTCTAGTTGCTTTTTCTCATTGTATACTGACTGTAATTTTCTTGCTTTAGCATTACGTCTGTCTGTTGGTTGAAACACACAGCGCAAAACTGAAAGAACAGTAGATTTGCCAACTCCATTACAGCCGAACAAACAAGTCACATTGTGCCCTGTAAAATCTATCTCAAGCCCATCAAGGTTTTTGAACTTTTCGAATTTTATTTGTTTTATTCGTCGCGGAGTATAATGACTAAGTTTTGCGTCTGCCATAATTATCTGTAGTTACTATTTGTTTTATTTACGAGCCAAATATTCTATTAACTTCACTGTCTGCTCTGCATATATTCTATTCATGTCAAACAATTGCGCCTTGTTAAGAGATGAATAATTATGATTATAATATGGACGTGGATTCATGTCTAATAATATTTCATATCCATACCACTTATTCATATCGAATACTTTGTCATATGTACCACCTACAGGCCTTGCAGCGGTTAAAATAATGTCACAACCTTTCGCTTCAAACCTATCCATAGATTCTTCCATCCAATACCCGGGGTCACCTTGACTTTCAACTCCTACTAATGAATTTCCGATTTGAAATATTATAGTTACATCTTCTTCTCCATCTTCATTGTCTCCATACAACCATTCACATGGATAGTTCTTTGCTCGCAGAAATTCAGCCACCATTTTTATTGATTCAGACTTTCCTCTGTTACCTCTACCCCTATTAACGATAATATATTTTTTCTCGTTTACATCGCCAAAAGTCTCTCGCATAGTATCCTCCATTTGAAGACCAGTGGGATTAATCATAAAACTATATACATGC
>AUXO014067516.1_pt1 | contig 10371 bp, 8 predicted proteins | sample 768731 | NCBI WGS metagenome assembly AUXO01 (sample SAMN02715735, study PRJNA202380) | gut metagenome | biome: sheep rumen | host: Ovis aries | place: New Zealand: Palmerston North | reverse complement strand
AGTCATATGAATAGGATAAAAAGTTAAAAATATATTCATATGAAAGAAAAATACTTGATAATAAAATCATATGATGTAAAATAAAAGCACAGCTCTGAAAAGGGTATAAATATTCTTTTCACATGAAAATGATATTTAATAATAAACACATATGCTGGTTCATATGTGAATCATATGAAGAGAGAGGTTTAATGTATGGTTGATCAAGAAATGCCTGTTGATGTGTATTATGATATGGAAATTGCTCAAATTTGCCAGCATTTTTCAAAATCAAGGAATACAGTCGATAAGGCGGTAGCTAAACTAGTAAAAGATTATCCGGATGCTGGGTATAAATATAAAAATCCTGAGACACGGCGTATTACCATTAAAGCGGAAGGTGTCGAAAAGCTTTCAAAATATTTCCGTAAGGAGAAACATGAAATTTCTACAGTAGAAATGGAATTAAAATATGAAAATGAGAAATTGAAAGCTATTATAGAAGAAAAAGAAAAAGCAGAAAAACAGATTGAAATCTTGTTCCAGCAACGTTTATTAGCGGAACTTGAAAAAAATAAACAAACATTCCTTCTTGAGCAAAAATCAAAAGATGATGAAATAGAAAAACTCAAGAAAGAAGCATTGGAAAAAGAAGATGAAATCCAAAATCTAATAGAAAGTTGTTCAGACTTGGAAACCAAAAATCAATCTTTAATGGAAAAGACGTCCAATATGTCTGAAATGGAAGAAGAATTAGCAAATTTAAAAAGAAAAGAAGAAGAATACAATTCAAAATCCTTCTTCTATCGACTGCTTCATAAATTATAATTGTTTAAAAGCTCTGGAAATCTTTCCGGGGCTGTTTTTAGTATATGTTATTCCCAAGGGTTTCAATAAAGAATTAAAGAAAGTGATACCATCATGTTCTTTCGTATATTCATATTCTAATTCATAATCTTCAAATGCTGGAAAAATTGTATGATCAGCACAGAGTTGACCATTTTCAAAATTGATTGTCTGACGAATCGTTGAAAAGGACATTATTGGATGAATATTTCTTGGAATTTTATATTTTTGTAACCAGGTATCTATTTCTTGGTCATGAATTTCTTCAAAACAATCACAGGGTATTTCTTTCTCTAATTCAATATGTGTAATGGAATCTGTTCGTATTTTTAAAGTAAATATATGAGTATTACCTATTGTTCGAATTCGCAGACCTCCTCTTTTTTGTTTGATTTGACGATCATCTGTATCATAAAAAACATTTGTTTGTTTCCAGGAATCTGAAAATTCATAGGAAAGGAGTATTTTTTCATATTGTTCTTTTGATATTAGAATTTTAAGTTCTCTTTCTATTTGATTATACATAAGCACCTCTTGAATTATTATCCCTTATATATGATACAATATTTTAGTAAGAAGTGATAATTATGAAATATACGATTGTGTTAAGAGAAGATAAGTATTCTGCAAATGTAGGAAAGCAGATTCGACAGCGACTTAATTTTAATGGATGGATATTTGATGAAAAATATCCGGATCTTGTAATTTGTGTAGGCGGAGATGGTACAATGCTTCGAGCTATTCATATGTATATGGAGCAGCTGGATACTCTTCAGTTTGTAGGAATCCATACGGGAACGCTCGGATTCTTTACAGATTATACATATGGAGAGCTGGAGAACTTTCTTAATGATGTGATAAAAAATGAACCCGTGATAGAATCCTTTCCATTACTTGAAATACAGTTACCGGAAACGAATCAGTCTTTTTATTCTTTTAATGAAATACGTATTGACGGAATGGGGAAGACCATTCATCTTATGATCTATATTGATGGAGAGTTTTTTGAAAGTACAGCAGGATCTGGCATTTGTATCAGTACTCAGTGTGGATCAACCGGAGCGAACAGGGCTTTATCCGGTGCGGTTGTAGATTCCGGATTACAGATTTTACAGTTATGTGAAATTATGCCGATTTCACACCACAATCATTCAACCTTACGGAATCCTTATATCATGCGTGTGGACCGAAAAATAGATATAAAGATTACCAGTAGTAATCCAGTCTATGCTATTTATGATCACTTAAGTAGAGAATTAAAAAATATTACCCAGATACATATTGAAGCATCCGCAAAAAAAGTACGATTTGCGCGATATCGTACTTATTCTTATCTGACCAGATTGCGAAATTTATACTAATTTGGTTTTACGACGGCGATTGAATAAATGAATCGCCTCTTTTTTTGCTGGCGAAATATTAAGGATGATTGCAAAGGAGATAAAGTAGGAAAGTATACTACTACCTCCATAAGATATTAAAGGAAGTGTGATTCCCGTAATTGGCAACAATCCAATGATCATTGAAAGATTCTGCATCTGCTGATACAAAAGCATAGCAATAACACCGATAACAATAAAACGATCTGTACGATCCTTTGTGTTATATGCGATCTTACAAAGATACAGATCCAGAATCAAACACAACAGAACGATGGCAGATGTTCCAGCCAGTCCGAAGCACTGTCCGATAGCTGCAAAAATAAAGTCTGTGTGTGCCTCCGGAATAGAAATGATATTCGCTTGCATACCATAACCGGTTAATCCGGCACTACCTAAGGAAAGAAGAGCTGTATAAAGCTGGTTGGAGCTCCCTCGTATATAGCTTTCCGGATTTAGCCAGGCTTCGATTCTCTGCAGACGATAGGCAGATATAATAGAAGCAAGGAATTCTTGATGATTCAAATATAGGTAGAAGAAACCACCTACAACAACCACTATGGAAACAAAGGCGGTAATCACATAACCTCTTCGAAGACCGGAACATACCAGCATCACAAAAATTGTAAAGAAGATAATGATACAAACACCGGTATCCGGCTGCATAAAGATCAATATCAGTGGCGGAACCAGGATCCGGGCAACACGGAAAATCAGACGAAGATCATCACGGACGGTTGGATCCGGGAATTTGTTCTGATGTTCAGTAATAGCTTGACTGACCAAAACGATCAATACAACCTTCATAAATTCACTTGGCTGAAAACTTCCCAGCAAAGGAATGATAAACCAGGAAATGGCACCGTTGATCGGAGGAGCCAAAGGCAACGTAAAGCCAAGAAAAGATGCAGTCAAGCGGGATGCGAATAAATATAATAACGCATACATCAGATAACGATAAGCATCTTTCATAAATCGATAGATAAAGCGATTTTGCAGTGAAGTCAATAAAAATACGGTTGCAAATCCGATTAAGTACCAGAAACTCTGGCGGATCATATATGAGTAACTGCTTCCTTCTTTGATCAGGTTAAACGCATTATATAATGCAAAGATACTGGTAAACCACATTAAAAGTAGGATAAAGATAAATCCAAAATCCATTTGGAAGGTTCGATTGCGAATGGTAATCGTTCGTTTCACAGATCCATTCCCCCTTTGATTGTATTAGTATATCATATTTCTAATAGAAGCCCGAAAAATTTGATATAATACCCTAGATGAAAGATAAAAATTATACGCCGATGATAAGGCAGTACTTAGAAGAAAAAGAAAAAAATAAAGATTCAATCCTCTTTTATCGTGTTGGCGATTTTTATGAGATGTTTTTTGAAGATGCACAGACAGCCAGCAGGGAACTGGATCTGGTTCTCACAGGAAAAAGTGCTGGGGACGGGCAGCGGGTTCCTATGTGCGGCATTCCACATCATGCAGCCAATACATATATTCAACGACTGATCAAAAAAGGATATAAGGTTTCTATCTGTGAACAGCTTCAAGATCCAAGCGAAGCCAAAGGAATTGTGGAAAGAGGCATTATCCGGATCGTAACACCAGGAACATATATGGATGAGATCATCGATACGAAAATGAATAACTATCTTGCCAGCGTTGTGGTGACAAGCTGGGAAATCAATATTTTGTTTTGTGAATTAAGTACCGGTGAATTAAAAAGTCTGACTGTGGAACGTTCCTTGATTGCGATGGAAAAAGCGTTGATTGAACAGAATGTCAGTGAAGTTGTTTGTTCTATGAAGATGGATAAACGCTGGATACGGGCATTAGAGGAAAAGGATACCTATCTGGTAAGTCGTCAGAAAAAAGTAAAGCTTCAAAAAGAAGATGAACATTTACTACCACATGGAGCCGGCGAAGCCTTAAGAGATAATTTAGCTATGCTGATGGGGTATTTGACAGAAACCCAAAAACAACATATCGAGCATTTTATGCCAATTGTGATCATGGATCAAAATAAGCAGATGATCATCGATTATGAATCAAAAAAACATCTGGATTTATTTAACCCGACAGGATCTTTAAGTTTGTGGTCTTTTATGGATCGTTGTTGCAGCGCCATGGGATCACGTACATTAAAGAATTGGTTAGAAGCACCATTGATCGAAGCGGATAAAATCGGAAAGAGACAGAAAGCTGTTTCCACACTGATCAGCGACTTTATATTACGGGAAAATTTAAAAGAACATCTGATTTATATATATGATATGGAAAGACTGGCCAGTCGTATGGCTTATGGAAATGCCAGTCCGCGAGATGTATTACAGCTGGTTACTTCTTTGGAACATGCTAAACCGATCCTCCAGCTTGCCTTAGCTTTGGATAGTTATCCGGAATTTCAGGAGGTACCAGATTGTCAGTCTCTATATCACCAGATTGAAGGAGCCATTGTGGAAAATCCTCCTTTATCTTTAAAAGAAGGAAATGTATTTACCGAAGGATACAGCCGGCAGCTGGATGAAATCCGTGAAATGGCCGACCAAGGAAAAGATTATATCTTACAACTGGAGGCCAGAGAAAGAGAACGAACCGGCATAAAGTCTTTAAAGATCGGCTACAACCGGGTATTTGGTTATTATATTGAGGTGCGTAATGGAAATCTCTCTGCTATCAAGGAAGAGTTCGGGTATCATCCGAAGCAGACGTTGGCCAATGCGACTCGTTTTATCACATCGGAATTAAAAGAAAAAGAAGACCAGATTTTGCATGCACAAGAACAGAAGATCAAACTGGAGCAAACCTTATTCAGGGAATTGCTGGAAACAATAAAAAGCAGTCTTTTTGATCTGCACGCCTGCGCTAAAGCTTTGGCTGTTATTGATGTATTAGTTTCTCTGGCAACTTTGGCAGTGGATAAGGGATATATTTGTCCAAAATTCCACAAAAGATCCAGTATTCGTATCATTGAAGGGAAACATCCAATCCTAGACGATCAAATGAAGACGTCAAAATACGTATCCAATAATTGGATCATGGATGAAAAAGTGCATATAGAAATGATTACCGGACCGAATATGGGTGGAAAATCTACGTATATGCGGCAAAACGCTTTGTTGGTGATCATGGCCCAGATTGGTAGTTTTATACCTGCTAAAGAAGCTGAATTACCGATTTTTGATCGTATCTTTACCAGGATCGGTGCCAGTGATGATATACTGACAGGCAAATCGACATTCATGGTGGAAATGATGGAGGCCAACGAGGCTCTGCGATATGCAACAAAGAATTCACTGATTCTTTTTGATGAGATTGGAAGAGGGACAGCTACATATGATGGCATGGCTTTAGCCCAGGCTATGATTGAATATATTGATACGGCGATCCAAGCCAAAACATTGTTTTCAACGCATTATCATGAGTTGACAGATATGGAACAGCAGCATGCAACGATCCATAATGTACACGTGGATGTAAAAGAAAAGAAACAGGATATAGAATTCCGTTACCGGGTAGTTGATGGAAAAGCGGATAAATCCTATGGAATCAATGTAGCCAGACTGGCGCATTTACCTAAGGTTGTACTGGACCGAGCTTCCCAGCTGTTAAAAGACTATGAAGGCAGTCACAGTGGTATCGGATACCAGCCGAATCTATTTGTGATGGATGCCGTTCAGCCGGAAAAATCCGAATTGGTCGAGCGATTGCAGCAGCTGGATATCGATTCTATGAGTCCAAGAGAAGCATTAGACTTCTTATATGAATTAAAGAAATTATCGAAAACAATAGAGTAAGGAGGCGTTCATGGCAAAAATACATGTCTTAAGCGAACATTTGACCAATATGATCGCTGCCGGAGAAGTGGTTGATCGGCCAGCTAATATTGTCAAAGAATGTGTGGAAAACAGTATCGATGCGCATGCCCGAAATATAGAGATTGCGGTGTATCAGGGAGGAATTGAAAGGATCGTTATACGGGATGATGGAGATGGTATGGATCCGGAAGATGCCCAGTTGGCTTTTATGCGCCATGCGACCAGTAAAATGTATACCGAGGAAGACCTTTTCAATATACAGACAATGGGTTTTCGAGGAGAAGCCTTGCCAAGTATTGCTTCTGTGGCTCATGTCGTTCTGGAAACTAACAATGGACATACAGGATATCGGATCGTTTATGATTATGGCCAGCTTCTGACAAAGGAGAATGTATCTTGTCCAAAGGGGACGACCGTGGATGTATCCGGTTTATTTATTAAAACCCCGGCTCGTTTCAAACATTTGAAAAGTATATCCTACGAATTTTCCATAATTGCCAATCTGGTTAACCGTATGGCATTAAGTCATCCGTCCATTCGTTTTGTGTTATATAACGAGGATAAAAAGGTATTTCAGACATCCGGGAATGGAAACATACAGGAAATACTTTACCAGATGTATGGTAGGGAAGTAGCTAAAAATGCAATGGCATTTGAGGCTGCAAATGAAGATTATCGCATACATGGCTATGCGGTGCAGCCAAAGATCAATCGGGCAACCAAATATTTTATGTATATTACATTGAACGATCGTCTCATTCGCAGCAATGTGATCCAAAAAGCTATGGTGGATGCTTATAGTGATTTTATGCCACCTCATCGATTTCCAATCGTTGTAATGCAGATTGAAGTGGATACTCAGCTTGTGGATGTCAATGTACATCCGAATAAATGGGAAGTGCGAATGTCCAAACAAGGCCAATTGGTTGAATTGATCAAAACAACCTTGACACAAACATTGCGTTCGGCTCTAAAGACCGTAGAAGTCAAACGTGCTCCGAGCACACCGGTCTATCAGCAGCAAACGCTTTACAATACACAGTCTTCGATTTCGTTTCCGTATCCGGTAGAACAATCAAACAACCAGGACTCTGTTATTCAGGAAAGTTTTGAACAATACCAGGTAACAGAACCACAGCCTATATGGCAGATGCCGGAACAGCAACCGGAAGAACCGGTGAAGGAAAGTGATCATGGTCCTTCCTTTTTTGATCATCTTCATGTTCTTGCCCAATTGCATGATTCCTATATTTTATGCTCCAATCCGGAAGGGTTGGTGATTATTGATCAGCATGCCGCTCAGGAACGATATCATTATGAACAACTGCTGGATACGCTAAAAGAACCGGTGACTCAACAACAAGCATTGATGCTCCCGATCCAGATCCATGTTTCTTCCGATCTGATGGGGCAGATCCAAACAATTAACGATAAGGTATCCTTTTTTGGTCTGCATTTCGAAGAGTTTGGCACGGATCGTTTTCTGTTGAGAGAAGTACCGCTCTGGTTTCAGAACGTTGATGCCGATGCTTTTTTACAGGATATGATGGATTACTTCCGTCAGCACCAGGATGTGGACATGGCGGCATTACGCAAGAAGATGCTGGCTACCATGGCCTGTCATTCTTCTATCCGTTTTAATCGTCCTTTGACCATGCAGGAAATGAAGCAGGTAATCGAAGATTTAAAAAAATGTCGACAGCCATATCATTGTCCTCATGGAAGACCTACGGTCATCACTTTAAGCGATAATGACCTGCGAAAGGAATTTGAACGTGGCTAAACAGAAGGTGCTGGCTATTGTCGGTCCAACCGGCATCGGGAAAACAGCTTTATCTATTCGTCTTGCCCATGCACTGAACGGGGAAATTGTTTCCTGTGACAGTATGCAAGTCTATAAGAAAATGGATATCGGAACAGCAAAGGTAACCGAACAAGAAAAGGATGGAATCGTTCATTACCTGGTGGACGAACAGGCTTACGATATACCATATAATGTGAAGGTGTTTCAGACAAAATGCCGACAGGCGATCAAAACGATTACAGAAAAAGGAAAGTTTCCTATCCTTTGTGGAGGGACCGGCCTGTATTTAAAAGCGGCTTTATATGATTATGATTTCCAGGAGGAGAAACCAGATACTCGATACGATACGTATTTACAGACTTTAGACAATGATCAGCTTCATGAGCTGCTGAAACAAAAAGACCCGCAATCAGCAGAGAAGATCCACAACCACAACCGGAAACGGATGATACGAGCTTTGCAGATTGCACACCAAGGTCTTAATAAAACACAAAGAGAAGCGCAGCAAAACCATGAGCCGATCTATGATATCTTTTTTCTGGGATTATCGGTTGACCGCGATCTTTTACATGAACGGATCAACCGGAGAGTAGACCGGATGTTTGATGCTGGATTGGTTGAGGAAGTAGAGACATTGTTCTCAGACCCGAAGACATGGGAGTACACTAGTTTTCAGGGAATCGGCTATAAAGAGTTTAAAGCGTACTTTTTAAAAGAAAAAAATTTAGAAGAGATCCGAACACAGATCAAAACAAACTCAAGAAGATATGCAAAAAGACAATATACCTGGTTTAAGAATCAAATGGATGTTCATTGGTATGAACCGGATGATCCTAAGATCGAAGAGGATATTCAAGCGTGGTTATCTGATTGTCGGGAGGGATAAGCAGTGAAGGAAGTATTTATTATCAATCCCCATATAAGTCGTGATAAACAATACCGTTTAATGCAGGAAATCAAAAAGAATTTTCAAGGAAAACGGATTATCATAGAAAAGACAAAAAAAGCAGGACATGCCCAGCTGATCGCACGAAAATATGCGTTGATGGAAGAGCAGCCAGTTCATATCTTTGCGTGTGGAGGAGATGGAATTCTGCACGAAGTCGTTAACGGAATAGCCGGATACCCTCATGTTCAGCTGTCGATCATACCTATCGGAACCGGCAATGATTTTATCAAAAGCATAGATGGACTGACAAGGGAAGATTTTTTGGATCTTTCAAACTATAAAGACCCTTTTACGATGAAAGCAGATTTATTAAAGGTAAATGGAGAATATGTCATCAATACAGTTTCCTTTGGATTTGATGTATCTGTGGCCGATTATTCCAATCAGATCAAAAAACGACTACCGGTAAAAGGAATTGCTCCATATTATATGGGCATGTTGATCTCTTTATCGAAATCTTTTGAACAGTCTTATGATATTCAACTGGATGAACAGCATTTTCCGACCTGTCCTTATATGTTTGTGGTTTTTTGTAACGGCCGATTTTATGGGGGTGGTTATCAACCCTGTCCACAGGCAAAGATCGATGATGGAATGATTGATGTCTGCTTGATCAAACCAGTGAAAAAATATCAGATCGTACAATTAGCAAAGAAGTATGAACGAGGACAGCATGTGCAGTTTTCCGATCTGGTTTCCCTGCATAAAGTGAAAGTAGCCCACCTGGATACTGATAATCAAGGAATCCTTGGTAATTTGGATGGAGAAATCCGCGAACTGAAAAATCCGACAATCGAGATAGTAGAGCAGGCAGTCCATCTGGTGCTGCCGAAAAAGGGGGAATAAGATGAGCGGTATTTGGAAACAATGTATCCTGTTAATCATATTATTATTTTTATCTGGGTTTTTTTCCTCTGCGGAAACGGCTTTGGTTTCCTGTAACAAGATCCGTATGCGAACTTTGATGGAAGAAGGAAACAAAAATGCCAAAACAGTATTGGATATGTTGGAAAATCAATCCAAGATGTTGAGTACGATCTTGATTGGAAACAATCTTGTGAATACGTTTGCGGCGAGCATCACTACGACCATTGCTTATTCATTTGGTGGGGCCGTTGTCAGCGTGGCAACATTTATCATAACTCTCATGATATTGATTTTTGGTGAGATTACACCAAAAACCATGGCTACTCAAAAAGCAGATACTCTGGCTTTACGATATGCAGCAATTATTCATTTCCTGATGATCGTATTGACTCCGATCATTTTCTTTGTCAATGCGATCAGCTCCACATTATTGAAAAGCTTCGGAATTGACATTGACGCTGCTTCACCGACGATGACAGAGAATGAACTGCGTACAATTGTAGATGTCAGCCACGAAGAAGGGGTCATCGAAGAAGATGAAAAGGATCTGATCAATAATGTATTTGATTTTGGTGATGTAAAAGTAAAAGATATCATGGTGCCTCGAGTGCATGTTGTTATGGCAGATGTAGATTCGACCTATGATGATCTGATTGCGATATTCAGAGAAGAGCAGTATACACGGATTCCAATCTATCAAGGTTCGATGGATAATGTCAT
>AUXO012452273.1_pt1 | contig 10371 bp, 9 predicted proteins | sample 768731 | NCBI WGS metagenome assembly AUXO01 (sample SAMN02715735, study PRJNA202380) | gut metagenome | biome: sheep rumen | host: Ovis aries | place: New Zealand: Palmerston North | reverse complement strand
ATGTTTTCATAGAACTCATCAAGGATGTGTGGTTCTACATGTGCAAACTCATCACAATAAAGAGTATGGATGGTAAAACCAATGAATGATCTCTTTGTTGTTGCCTGTGCAATGATTCTACAACCATTCTCAAACACTATCATAGTCTGGTTATAGACTTTGATACCTGGTTTCATAAAGAATGGGAGATAATCCATAATCTCCTTTATCTTATCCATAATCTCAATTGCGGTTGCGAGTTTGTTCGCAGCGATACCAATATTCCTGTCCACATTAAAAATAGCCTCATGGAGAAGGAAGAGTGCTGCCACCACAGTCTTACCTACCTGTCTTGATGACATACAGCAGGTGAATCTGTTCTCTGTATAACTCCTCAACATCTCCTCCTGGTAATCCCTAAGGGTAATGGGTTTGTATCCTTGAGAACCGTGAAGGCAATATCCATAATGGTTGGCAAAATAAATTACATCATTTGCAGACTTTGTCAGTTCTTCTATTTCTTCTTGTGTATATTCAAAAGAAAGTCCAGCCCTTTTCACACCAACCTGATTGTCAAGCCAAGGGTTATCCTTATGGAATGTACCATCTGCATGATCCCTCATCCAGAAGTCAACATTCTTGGTACTCCATACTGTATTTTTTCTGGCAGTCTGCTGTTGGTTAGGTTGTGCCATAAAAATCTTATTATTTGTATAAGAATCTCATAAATACATATGTATAAATAGGACTCTTTGTAAGGTATTTATGTATGAAAACAGGAATTGTGGTAAATAATTATGACCCAATGTTTAAAAACAGGTGTCAGATAAGGGTTAATGGAATACATACCCAGAAGGTAAATGGGCAGTATGTTATCCTTGATGATGACCTTCCTTGGGCTCTTCCTGCACCTAACCCATCATACAGTGGAGGTAGTTATTCCGTGCCAAAAGTAGGAGATACTGTATATGTGGAAGTAAAGGACACATATAACCTCACTTACTATGGAACTGTGGAAATCAGGGGTAATGTGAAGGATATGCTTTACAAGAATGCAGAATCCAGTGACCAGGTGAAGGTCATAGCCTTTGCAGAGGACTATAACAAGGATGGTTCAAAGGAATATATGAAGATATTCTATATTCCCGAAGAGGGTCTTACTATTGAATGTAATGGCAACCTGATTACAATGCCAAAGTATAACACATTGGAAATCAAGACAAAAGGTGGTGCTGGACTCTCAATAGACACAGACTCAAATGATATAACAATACACACAGATGCAAAGGTCAACCTGGATTGCAATGAGGTGAAACTGACAAGTGAGGCAGAAGACAAGCTCATTCTTGGAAGTAAACTTATGGAAGTGTTCAACAACCACAAGCACTTCACATCAGATGGTCAGTCATCATCACCTATTCAGCAGATCAAGACTGATGATTTCTCAAAGAAGATAAAGATTGGATAATGAAGAAGTTAAGTAAAATAATGGAATCCTTCTGGGGTGATGTACACAAGAGAAGTAGGGGAGATGAGGTAAGGAGAGAAGATGACATCAACTGCCTGGATGGTGAAGGATTATATGAATACCTGAAGAATATATACAAGGAGTTGGATTCTTTTCAATCTATAAAGTTACATCCAACAATGAATACTATTTCTGTTCCTATATTTGTTAAGGGATTCAAACCATATAAGGTTTTCTTTGAGTTTGATAATGAAGAGATATTCATAGAGTATACTATGCCTTATGTGATAAATGGATTTTTTTCAAAATTAAATGGTAAGTTCCATTTACAGCAATATGATACCAAACAAGGTACACCTGCAAAGTTCTATATATTTCCAAAAGATGGAAGTGATGTCACAAACAGATTCTTTATTGAGGTGATAGATTTTCTCATTGATTGTATTCCAAATTCAGATGATAAATGTATTGAAAGGATTGTCAATGAATCCTTCTGGGGTGATGTACACAAGAGAAGTAGAGGTGATGAGATAAGAAAGGAGGATGCATATAATCCTGAATATATTGATTTTGGAGAAGGTACAACCGTATATTGGGCAAAACATAATTTTGAGATAGATGGTGAGACCAGGTTTACTTTTGATGAGGTGAAGGATTTCAACAATGATGGATGGAGACTCCCTACCACAGAAGAGGTACAGCAACTACAATGGAAGGGTGCATATACCAACTTTAGAGACAACACCATTGATTTCCTTGCAAGAGGACCAAAAGAATCCAGGGGACAATATTTGAAACTGACAAGGAATTATACAGGTAAGGGAAGTGATGGGTCTATAGGAGATATGCGCAATAGTACCTTAACACCATTATGGACAAGTACCATTTCAGGTTGGAATAAGGAGTATATAGATGCATATGGATTTGATAATGTAGGAACATTTAAATTTTATTCATATCTTCCTAATGCAACCCATGCAGTGTTTATGGTGAAGGACAAAAAGGTAACTGAATCATTCTGGGGTGATGTCCACAAAAGGAGTAGAGGTGATGAGACAAGGAAAGAAGATGATGTAAATCTTCTTGATTGTGATGGATTCTGTGATTATCTGAAAAACAGGTATGAATGTGATATGACAAAATCATTTTCTGGATTTAGTGCCAATAAAACTGATAAAGGTGGTTTTATAAATATACCTTTGTTTGTTATTCCTGGAAAAAAGTTTGATGACTCAAGTTCTTTCACATATTATACAGATGAAAAATGTCTTGCATTTGGATGTTCATATACTTATTATAAGATGAAGTGTCTTAAGTTATTGGAAGAAAAATGTATGACTCTTGACAATATAACTTTTGATAAGCGTGGATATATCAGAGGTGACATTACAAACAGTTTAGTCATTGAATTTATAGATTTTATCCTTGATAATATTAAATACCCAATGATAGCAAGTATAGAAAGAAAATGATACCAGATTTTAAGACATACATAGGAGAATCCTTCTGGGGCGATGTCCACAAAAGGAGTAGGGGTGATGAAGTAAGGAAGGAAGATGAATTCAGTAGTATTTGTGAATTTGTCAAAGACCACTATTTTGTTGGGTTTGTGGGTATGGATGATATTGAGTATAAGGATGATTATATCCATATACCCATTTATAAGGTTGTTGGGTTAAATGCATTTTCATCAGTAGAAATACATAGAGATAGTTTGCTTTTTACTTCAATAGATCCAAATAGATATACATCACAGTCATTAAAAAAGTTTGTAACATACATTAAAGATGATATCAATCAGTTGTTTGATAAAATAAAGGATACTTATTCACCAAAGATATCTACATTTAATGGATTGGATCATTGGATTGATTTTGAAATAAAACCAAAGGATGGAAAAATAACTCCCAAATTCTGTGAAGAGGTCATTGATTTCATCTTGAACAACACCACAGACGACAACAACAAAATATTAAAGGTACTTGAGAAAACACAAAAATGTTTAAATATATGATACCTGATTTCAAAACATATATAAGAGAATCCTTCTGGGGTGATGTCCACAAAAGGAGTAGAGGTGATGATGTGAGAAAGGAAGATGACATCAATCTTTTTGATAAAGAAAGATTTGGTGAATATTTAAGTGACTTATATTCATCAACTCGTTTTAATTTAAAAAATGAGTATGAAAATAGATTATGTATGCCTATTTTGGTACCAAAATGTAATAATCCAGAGGGTTGGGCATTCAATCTGACATTACACTATGATAATCCTTTGGCAATTTCATTGAGTCATGATTTTGGTAAGTATTATCCTGAATTATATAAGAAGTTACAGGAGGCATTCACTATAAAAATAGAAAAGAGAAAATTTATATCTATTGTCATATATCCTAAAAATGGAGGAAAAGTTACAAATCAGTTCTATATTGATGTACTCAACTTCATAATAGATAATGTGGAGAATAAAGAAGAATTAATAATTAAAAGAAATTGAAGAAAAACTCATAAATACCTATATAAGAAAAGATAAACTATGGCATCAAAAGTAAGTACATTGGTCAATTGCTCAAATCTTGAAGAGGTCGAGTGCTTGAATGATTTTGTGGAGAGTATTCAGAATGAGATGTCTGTGAATGGTTCAATCCCTTTCACCATCCCAGCAGAATCTATAGCACAGCTCACCAAGAATGCAAAGACTATGTTCTATAAAATGTATGAGGACGCATCAGAAGAGATGTTCATTGCCATCCCCGAATCAGAAATCAGGAAACACTCCTTCCAAAGGGGTATCCACTCTATGAAGGGTCCTGGTGATAATGATGTAACAAGTAAGACTGCACATACAAGAGGTACATATCTTCTTCCTGAAGGTGTGATTTCTGTAGTAGGTGTCTATTCCCTTGGTGGATGGTCCGGTGAGGCTGGTTGGAACACTGGTCTCCTCGGTAAGAACTCTGGTGATGTCAGTCTTCACAGGATGGTTTATCAGTCTGTATATGACAGGACAATGGCAGTCTCCGCTGACAACACCATGTACTATATCTGTACAGAGGCATTCCTGGATATGTCAAGGCAGATCTTCCAGAATATGATATCCTTCAAGTACAACCGTCTCACTAATAATCTCAGGTTCTTGGGTGAACTTCCAAAGAGTGATGTCATTCTTGATGTCCTGGTGAGAGTACCTGACTGTGACCTCTATAATGATGATCTCTTCCGTAGGTATGTGATTGCAGAATGTAAGGTTCAGTTATCCAGGATTCTTGGTGCATTCTCTTATCAGATGCCTGGTAATATCTCTATCAATGTGGAGGCCATTGCAAATGAGGGTTCAACAGAGAAGGAGAACATCTTACAGACACTCAAGGATATGTCCGGTGCCTGGTATATACTGACATCATAAGAGACAGGAAATACTCCAACATAGGTGAAGATATAATAAGAAGATAATAAAAACTAAAATTATAAATTATGTCTATTTATTCAGAAATATCAAGAATTGAAGGTATTGCCGCTTCTATTCACAATAAGGTTACTTCTCTTGGAATCGCTGTTGCATCTCCAAGTAAGCTTGCTGATGACCGTGATGCAATCAACTCAATTACTTCACAGTCAGTGGGTGTTTCAAAACTCACAGCAGATACCACAGCAGTAACAATTTCAAAGGGTTATTACAATGCAAATGCAACTATTGCAGTGGATGTTTGTAATGCACCAACTGTGGTATTGTCTTCAGTTGCTTCAACCATCCAGTGTGATGATAAAATGATGAATGGAAACATCACAATTCCTGCGGTGAATTTCTACAGTACTGGAAGTCAGGAACCAACTGGTGGAAATGATGGTGATATTTACTTGATTGTCTAAAACTAAAAAGAGTGAGGAAATTTCCCCACTCTTTTTTATAGTATCTCAAGATAACTGAACCCATCCTTCATCTTGGTCTGTAGAACTTTGTCAAACATCACATTCTCCAACTTGGCATGGTGTATCAGATAGATATTTAGTTTCATATCATTACTTAGATTCCTCAAGATCTCAATCATATCATTCATACCATTGATATCCACATGGGAGAAGAGTTCATCCAAGAACAAGAGATTCAATTCACCAAACTGTAACTTCAGGAATCTCACAAAGGCAATGATGGTGGCAAAATCAACCCTGGCCTTCTGACCCTTACTCAATGTGGAGTACTTGATCTTCATACCATTCTGGACAATCTCTGCATCAAAGTTGTTGTCAAAGGTAATGACATAGTTCAGACTCATATAATCCATCATCTCTTTCATAATGCTGTTGATGATAGGGATATACTTATTGGATATGTACCTCTTGATTCCACCTGTATCACCAAACATAATGGTCATAAAATCCATCAGTTCCTTCTCTTTCTCCAGTAGTTGCCTTTCCTCCTTCAGCTTACCAAGATCTGCAATGAGTTGTTCCTTGAGTGTCTCCACTGCAGTAGTTCCCCTTTCTTTGAGGGTCTTCTTGTACTTGTAATCTGACTGAAGATCTGCCAGAGGAATCCTGTAGTTTTCAGTAGTAATCTCTTTCTCCTTTTTCTCCAGGGCGATCAGTTTAGGTCTATAACTACTTATTATACCTTTTATCTGATCCATCTGGGTGAGGAGTTCAGATCTCTTCACTTCCAGTTCATTCCTCATCTTCTGGAAATCCTCCGTCTCCAAAGAACTTCCACACACAGGACACTTCCCCTTGTCAATAAAGGCAATCTTCTTCTCTATCTCCTGTACCCTGTTGTTGAGAATCTTGTAATCTCCTGCCTTCTTGTAGTTCACATTCTTTATCTGGTCACCGGCAGCACGGAGTTTGCGCAACATATCATCATTCTTTGCCTTGAGGATTTTGGACTCATTGATCTTTGCTTCCAGTTCCTCCAGTTCTTCCTTGGTGATAGAGTTCTCCTTTATCTCTTCTATCTGCCTCTCATACTGGACAAGGTTGGAGTTGATGGTGTTGATGGATGCTGTATTGGCATTGAGTTTGTCTTCAATTACCTTCATATCAGACTTCACAAACTCCTTGTATTTATTGTAGATTGTGAACCCACAAATCTTGTCAATGATGTTTCTCTTGTCTGCGGCACTCATTGACAGAAGGGATTTCACCTCATCCACCTCCAGGACCAGGATATTGTGGAACACAGAGTAAGGAATCTTGAAGTAGTTCTCCTCAAGCATTGACTGGACATTGAGCTTGCCGGCAGTGTCAATCACATTTCCATCTATCTCCACCCTGAAAAAACCAGGATTGAGTCCTCTTTCAATGATGACACTATGTCCGTCACAGTCCAGTTCTATCTTCCCATAGAATGCCTTGTTGATCCTGTTGGGAATATCTGATGCATTGAAGTTCTCCAGCTTACCATACATTAGATAGGTGGCACACTCGGCAATTGATGTCTTACCAGTACCATTCTCTCCAATAATCAGGTTGAGAGAAGAATTGTCCTCAAAGGAAATATCAGTCAATATATTACTATATGACTTGAAATTCCTAAATGACATTTTCTTCAACTTCATCTTAACGTAATCTTACTTCAAATTCTACTGGTGAACTGTACAGATAAATCTTGTTGGGGAACAGTTTCTGATACTCCTTGTAGATGTCCAACTGATGCCTGTCCATCTCCATAGTGATGACAGCTACATAATCAACATTGTTCAAAGAATCAATACAAATCTGTTCATAGAGGTCATCATACCCCTCAACTGGATCCAGTGCAAGGTAATCAAAGGGTGAACCACTGAAAACCACATTGGATTCATTGAAATACTTGTAGGTGTCTGCCGCCTGGTCAAGGATAGCTGCCTGCCAAGGGGTCTTTGCCTCTACATTCAATGTGTGTTCTGCTTTTGAAATGGCCTCTGCCTTGAGAGGTCCTGTAATAGCAATTCTCATAATTTTTTATGTTTTAAGATTATTATTTTAAGACTACTTTATCATCCTCCAATACTGCAGTGAGGGTGTCTCCTTCCCTGGTGAGTGCAGGATCTTCTGTGATAACCATATCAGAGATGGCCTCTTCAATGTACTGCTGGATAATCCTGATGATAGGTCTTGCACCATTGTCTTCCTTCTCCACCTTCTCCAGGATCCACTCTTCCACTTCAGGAGAGAGTACAACAGTCTTCCCAGTGATGGCCTTGATGTTGTTGTTGGATTCTGCCAATTCCTTCTGGAGAATGTCCTTCAAGGTATCCTTACTCAATGACTGAAAATAACAGATGTTGTCCAACCTGTTAAGGAATTCAGGAGAGAACCTGTTTTTGAGTGCCTTGCGGATGATCTCTTCACGCTTCTCATTCTTCTTCTCTTCTGCATTGGTGGTGAATCCAAGAGGACTTGCCATCCTTTGGGCTTCCTTCACACCGATGTTGGATGTGAAGATGATGAGCGCCTTGGTTGCGTCCACCTTCTTTCCATCAGATCCTGTCACAAATCCCTCATCAAGGAGTTGGAGGAGGACATCATAAATCTTGGGGTGTGCCTTTTCAATCTCATCAAAGAGAACCACTGTCTCACCTTTCTTGGCCAGGCCTTTCACCAACAATCCTGATTCCTTATAACCCACATAACCAGGGGCTGAACCCAGGAGTTTGGATACATCAATCTCTGCCTGGAACTCACTCATATCCAGTCTCAAAAGGGCATCTTCACTTCCATAGAGGTACTTTGCCAACTGTTTTGCAAGATATGTCTTACCCACACCTGTAGAACCAATGAACATAAAGTTGCCGGCAGAGTGACTGGTCTTCCTGAGTCCAAGTTGATTCCTTCTTATATTTTTGACAATGGTATCAACAGCTTCATCCTGACCAATGACATACTTCTTTATCTCATCAGGCATCTCACGGAGGAACTGTGTCTGGTCTTCAGTGAGTCTGGACATCTGTACATCCACAATTTCACCAATTGCCTCAAGGATATCCGCCTCTGTGACATTGATGGTTGGGAATGATTCTTCACCAAGCTTCTTGTACTCTTCAAACTTCTCACCAAGAAGCTTGTTAACCTCCTCACACTTGGTATAATCATTGTCCTTCATTGCCTCTGCCAGTTCCTCTTTCAGTTTCTCTGTAGAGTTATTCAATTCAACAAGTCTCTCATCAGCAGGACGGTACTTGTTTCCGATACTGGCACATACCTCATCAAAGAGTCTCTCTGCCTTTCCAGGGAACACAGTGTCCTTGATATACTTGTCTGCATGCTTACAGATGAGTTCACAAGCATTCTTTGGGAAGGTCATATCATAGCAACCCTCAAAGAATTCCAGTTCATCATTGAGGATTTCTTCTGTCTCATCCTTGGTCAATTCAGTTAGCTTGATCACAGTAAAGTAATCCAAGACCTTCTTGAACATATCCTCAACAGTCTTGTATTCATCTGTGGTGGCAGTGGCAATGATTTTCAAATTATCATTCTCAATGGCACTTATCAGAGCATTCACAAAACTGAATCCGGCAGGACCATAACAGTTGAGGTTAAGGAGGTGACCTATACCATTCAGCACAAGGGTGATTTCAAAACTCTCATTGTTGGTGGACACATAGAAGATGTCATTGATAATCTGTCCAAAATCTCCACTGTGCGCCTTCTTGATAATGTCATTGAAGTCTATACTTATCACCTTCTCTGACTTCACATTCTTCTCAAGCTTATCGACATACCCCTCAATGATAGTCCTCTTTCCTGAACCATAATCACCGACAAGAAGAACAGATCTACCATCCACCTTGGACATTATATTATATATCCTGTTGATCTCAGTATCACGGAACTTGATTCCATCCCTACTCTCAACAAATGTACCAACTGATAATAAAGTTTCAATCATCTTGTCAATTTCTTCGTTTTCAGTTTTCTCAATGTCATTATAAATCTTACCCATATATAATAGTTTAAATCTGAAATAAATATAACAAAAAGAGAGGGTAAAATCCCTCTTTTTTTGAAGTTTTTTATATTTTTTAATTATTTTTGTATTTCCATCTGCAATTCATAGACATTTGCCAAGAGTACCACCACCGGATCAATGCAGTTCTTGAAGTTCTGCTGATATTTGGCATTGAGTACGGAGACAACAGGAATCTTACCCATCAGATTAGGTTTTGCCTTCAGGATGTACTCAATGAATGGTTGACCTAATGATGCAATAGCCTCATCTACACAGTTGGAATAATTCTTCATCACATGTTTGTAGTTCTCAACAGGATTGTCTCCATTAATGACCATCTCATAGAGTTCTGCATACTCGCTTGCAGTGTCCTTGATATCAGTAACATCAATGGTGGTCTTTCCCTCCAATGAAAATCTCTGGAGCTTTTTGACAATACCTCTGAAGTCCGGGAAATAGGTGAGAACCAACTTGGCGACAGCATCCCTGGTGATATTCAGACCCTCATTCCTACAAATCTCCATCACCCTCAATATCTGACCCCTCTTCACCTCATTTGTCTCCTCTGAAGTGAAGTTGAAGTCAATCATCAAGAACCTGGACTGGATGGGATCAGGAATCTTCTCCACATAGTTACAGGTACCAATAAACCTGGTGTTAACTGAACACTTCTCCATTGTTGCCCTGAGGGCTGCATATGCCTGCTGACTCATACCATCCATCTCATCCAGGATAACCACCTTGATAGGGTTGTCATAATGAAGGATTGACTGGTTCATAGCAAAGTCCATAATTGTCTCCCTGATAGTATCAACACCAGTGGTCTCTGACATATTCAGATACAGGGTGTTGTGCTGGAACTGCTTGCATATCGCTTTTGCGGCACTGGTCTTTCCAATACCTGCTGTACCATAGAGTAACATAGACTGTACTACACCCTTTTCAAAGATTGTCCTGATTCTCTGTGGAACAATCAACTCTTTCAAATTCTGTGG
>AUXO010955087.1_pt1 | contig 10371 bp, 11 predicted proteins | sample 768731 | NCBI WGS metagenome assembly AUXO01 (sample SAMN02715735, study PRJNA202380) | gut metagenome | biome: sheep rumen | host: Ovis aries | place: New Zealand: Palmerston North | reverse complement strand
CGTATTATTGGTAACATTCAGATCATGAGTATTTTCGACTCTAATGAACTTGCTAATGAGTTTGACTATTGTAACCTAAACATTTCAAGTCTTGAAAAAGATGAGATTAACAAAGGTTTAATCTTCATTGCTGGTCTTGCTCAGCGTCCAAATCCTCTTACATATGTTATTCCTACGACCCTTGCCAATGAACTGGAGAATAAAGAGGTTAGAGATACTTCCCTTGGAAAGACTCTTAATTCTAAAGTTGCATTAGGTAGTGTTTTCGCTAAGGGTGAAGGTCTTACAAATAACTTTGTAAGAGCACTTTAATAACCCGCCTCTAATCTACGTTTAGCCAATGCCGTTATCATTTTATATAACGGCTTGGTTAAATCTACCGGTTCAGTAGAGATCGCTAAAATAGCTTTTAAGGTTAAAGGTGAATTGGTAGAAAAGTCTGATAAAATATCTACAACATTCAAAATAACCACAGTACTTTGTTTTGTCTTTTCTTGTACGAAAACACGTACAACCGTATCATCGACATCTAAATCAGAATCCAATGGAATGATTACCTCTATTTTTGTTAAGTCTTTTTGTTCCTTATCTTGACCTTTTTCGGAACCTCCACCATGTGCAGATACCATAGAGTTTAGTACATAACCTTCTCTAAACTCAGTAGAGATTCTTCGAACAGGTACATCCTTTAGTGGTGGGAAAATCATATTGAGTAATTTCTGATCAACTACAACCTTAGATATGGTATCGCCGTTTTGAGTTCTTTTAGTTTTAAGAACAATTACATCTTCCGGTGTACCTGTTAATTTAACAAGGTTATCACGTAGTTTAACTTTTTGTCTATCGAGAGTTTTATCTAGTCTACCCTGAAAAGACACCTCTCTGTCATAATTTGATACATCATCCCAATTCATATAATCAGTTAGTTCGAACTTATTTTAGTATGACACTCAAAGATTTACAAAAAGATATACCATCTATTTGGGCTCCGGTTACACCTAACCCTGTTAGAGATATGCAGAAGACAATTGAAAACATTACAAATAAACTATCGATAGATAAATACGTACCGGTTGTATCTAAGTGTGGTTTAGGTAAAAAACAGGGTGTTAAAGGTATTTTCAGAGGAATGGAATGCGACTCCTATTGGGAGGCAGCTTGGTATATTTATCATGTAGATATAATAGGAAACCTTGTATCTAGAAATACTACTGATTCCTTTGAATATACAGATGAGAATGGAAATAAAGCTCGATTCTATCCGGACTTTAAAATGAATGGAATGTTTCACGAAGTTAAAGGTATTTACAGAACTAACGACATCCTAAAGAAGGATGCTACGTTAGGTCTTGTAACTTTTTGGGGACCAGATGAAATGAAACCAATCCTTAAAGCTGTATATGCTCACGATCCGAATTGGAAGAATGAGTATATGGAAATTACGCATGCTACCAAATACGGTAAAAAGAATTAAAGTGTAATGTTTGTTTCCTTAATCTCTATAGCATCTTCATAACCAAAAGATCTTCGAACCTCATTAACCATATCCTCTGTCCAGTTATATTGCTCTGCAAATGCTTGCCACTCTTTTTGATCACCATCTTGAGGATAAGGAATTATAGAGTCAATTACTCGTTTATTCCAACGAGACCTATCTGCATCATTTGGATACCAGTCCCATCCTGAACCATTTTTATTAGGTTGACCAGCACTGTTACCTAAACTTTTACCATTCTCCCAGAAGTCTTTTGATACGAATATTTGGAAACCTTCAGGTAACTCATAGACTAGCCTCTGTGTGCCATTAGATCCACCTGATTGTCCTACCCAAGCCCATTCTGCACAAGATAGTGAACCTCTACGATTTGCAGCAGACACATTAGCTTGGTCTTCCTTAAGACCTGTATTGTGGTCATGTAAGAAAATAAGACGTTTAATGTTAGAAGAATAAATCAAGTAATTACGTAACAAACTTACATTCTTAGGAATAAGAAGCGTAGTTACACGAGTAGATACCAAGAAGCCTGCGTTCTGTTCCCATGCAGTACCTCCAATTGTGTGTAGTGTATCTGCCGAAGGTGTTAAATCCAATTTTCTCAAATATGTACACCATTTGAAAATACCTTGACCAAACTCTTCGACACCCTGAGGTATCCACATTTCACGTAAAGATACACAACCTTCAAAAATCGAACTATCCCAGACCTTTGCATCGTTTGCTACCGTACATTCACTTAAGTCTAGTGCGACCTGTCTTTCCAAGTGTCTTACATAGTCTGCAATATCTTTGAGATCCTGCATTGTCAAAACTTTCTGTGTAATGATAATTTTATAAGGAGCATTATCCTCACCAGTGTCTTGCATTGAAGGTAAACCAGACCTAGTATCCTTATACTCAGCAACTGTACCGAAATACCTTGTTTCTGCATAAGAGTCATTATCGTTTGATTTATTTGAAAGTACTGTGTACTCCCAATCATCATCTACGTAATCTGAAATTGTCAATTCATCTGGAATATGTTTCCAACCGTTAAACCAGAACTCAGCGTCTTTAATAACCAAATTATCTAGATACTTTTTTGTAGTAATATGATGTGCGACAACGTAGTCATAACTTGTTCTTTGTATACCTAATAAAGACGTACAATCGTCATCTGTTACACCATTCTGATTTCCGTAGAACAAAATAGGTGTGTTAGCTTCAGATGTAGTAAATATTGGAGTACGATTATTAGTTAAATTGGAAACAAAACTGTAATTGTTTACCAAGAATGTTTGATCAAACTTTGTGAAGTCGAGATTTATATCGAGCTCTCGATTATCCTTATCTAATAAACAGTATTTGATAGCCCTTACTCTAACACCTTTTCGCTGTTCCAAAGGGGAACGGTCAATAAACTTAAAAATGTCTACCGTACCATAGTTGTTAATGTTTGGATAAACCTCTTCCCAAGAATACTTATCCGTAGATTTCAAGTTAACTAAGTCTGAATCCCAGTTAAATTCAATATCCAAGTCATCCGCCCCGATTACTTTTACTTGAGTATAGGAGCTATTATTTCGTAAAACTGCTACCAGAGTAATACGTGTTGCAAGGCTATTAGTATAAATACGAATACCAAAAAGATAGTTATTGTTATTGTATTGTCTCCACTGTCCTTGAGGAGTAATGTTTAACAATCTAAAGAAGTTTGGCATTGTCATTACGTACCAATGGTTGTAGTTAGATACGTTCGAATTGTAAAGTGTCCTATCCATGCCAATATCTTGCAATTGATAAGATGTATAACCTCTATAGAGTGTGTATGTTGCGTAGGTTTGTTTATCTGCTCCCGTCAAGCCTGTTTTTTGCATATAGATTGAATCTGAAGTAGCATGAATTTTCCAAGCATCGGAAATAGAATCTTTTGTATCTAATACCATGCCTAACTTATATTCATTCTTCAACCAATCTTTCCACTCACTAGTTGTTTCCTCATCTAATATTTTAGGGTGATCGGCCGACCAACTTAGCATTGAGTCAACTTCGGAAATAGGTAAAGTCCAAATATCTCGTGAATATCCATCTCCTGCAGTTAGACCGAAATCTTGTAAATGAACCTCTTTAGTCAATTGTCTATACCTGTCTGAGGCACTATAAAACCACAAATCATCTACATTATTACCTGCCCATAAACCTACATAAGCCGATAGATTATCTGTAGCAATCTCCGGTTCATCTACTAGACCAAAGTTTTCAAATTCACCTTTTGGTAAGCGTAATCCGTAGTAAATATCTTGAGTAGGTAAATGTTTACACCTACACATACGAACGTTTGAGGCTGTACAACCTGCACCAGCTAACGACCAAGAACCTGTAGACGTACAAGTTAATGTATAGTGATTATACAATATTTCATCTTTATCCGAGGTCATCTTTATAAGAATCTCACCACCGATTAAAGACTTCTCTTCATCGTTTATGTCTGTCTTTTTAGTTAAAATAAAAATAGCATTATCATTATGAAGTTCGCCAAGCTTTATTGTACCCTTCCATTTATAAGTGTTGTCTCCATCAGGACTAAGAGTAACAGTATCTACATCTACATTGTCAACTAAACGAACAGTCTCGCTTCCGTATGTGAATAACCTCCAGGTTGAGACATTCGTTTTAACACCTTGTGGAATTATGCTCTCTTCTAAATCATCGATACCTTTAACAGCTAAACAAATATATAGCTGTCGATAGTTCAAAAAGTAATCTCTGCTTACGGTATTTTCATATTCAAATCTAAGCTTATTTACAGGATCTTCATAGTCTTTTGTTTGATATACAAGAGGCATAGCTAATCTAGATACCAAAACCTGTTCCTTAATATCAGCTATAGATAGGTAGCAAGATGTTAGTTGTGTATGAGTTACGTACCTAACGGTTATTTTATTATCAACAGTTTCAGAAATCCAAATACTACCTCTCTCACCATCTAGATGATACTTACCTGTACCGTCGCGGATAATTTCAATATTGTCACCAGCTTCTAACGCGTTTTGCTTACAAGCACCACCAATAGGTACAAGTTTATTCTGGTGTTTAATGTATAAGTCTTTATGATCTACATCGAAAAGTTCTTCATGATTTAATAAATCTTGTCTAGCATCGTCAAGTCTCGCGTGCTTAGCTCTTGGTATTCTAACTCTGTTCATATTAGAAATTAGTTACAAGGTGTGTAAAACAATAAAAAATCTCGTACGTTTTTGTACGAGATTGTTTAGGTAAAAATATAAGATTAGTAGAAATCGAAATTAACCTTTTTAACGGGTTTCTTAGCTTTAGCTTCTTTAGCCTCAACTTTTTTAGGTTCTTCAGGTTTTGCAACCTCAACTACTTTCTCTTCTTTTACCTCAGTTGCTTTAACTTCTGTAGTCTCTACAACCTCTTCAGTTTTTACTTCCTCTGACATTACAGCCTCCTTAGATTATTATCTGAATTACTTCAATTAGTTGTCTAGTAATAAAAGTTTAGTTTCTAGCTAAGACTCTAGAACTATAAATATCTGTTTCGTCGATATTCGTATTTGGAATCAAATCATACCTTGTATCCCAGCCATTAAACCAAACCTCAACACGCTCAGGTGGTTCATAGGTTGTTTTTACACGGCCGTTTACTGTTCGTACTCTAGGTGTAGAAAAGGTCTTAAAACCTATATAAGACTCTCCTGACCTTAATCGAATAAGATTAATTGTATCCTTAACGTTTTGGTCATCACTTCCGTATATATCAGCTTTACCTCTACAACTCATAGTTGCATGATACAAACCTAATTCGGTGTGATCGCCTCTGTGTGTTTTTATTAAGAATGTACCACCAATAACTTCATCTATTTTATCGGAAAAATACATTATTGGGAAGAACGTACTACCTGTATTTTCTCCTAGCTTTCGCATACCTTTCCATCTAGGCACATTCGAAAACTTTCCAAGTCTTAAGGTATCTATATCGATGTTATTTTTTAAACGTAACTCAGGATGAAGATATTGAGTATCATCTTTATCAAATACAATCTCTAAGTTGTCGCCGGCTTCAACTTTAAAATTCTTTACCGTACCGCCAAGTGGATACCATTCTAGATTACGCCAAATGTACAAGGTGAGATCATTATAGTCCCAGAATAATTCATATTCTAGCGCTGAATACTTAAATCTATCTCCTGAAGCTAATGGACAATGATTCATAAATAAAATTAGTATTCACCTGGGCTGGTTTACTCTATATTGAATCTAAGGAGTTAAATGTAATGAAAAGTCTATATATTGACGCAATGAAGCTTCTTTCAGATTTCGCAACAAATATGTATCTTATAAAAGACGCAATCGCTAGAGATGCTATTAAGGATTGGCATTGGTCAGGTGATGAATTAACTGATGATGCACCTGGAACAGAGCTTGCAGTTAAGAATTGGTATAATAGATATGCTACAGGTCATGACGATCCATCTGTGAAGGTAAGGTATTCAAAGGCTCGTTTTGCGTAAAATTAAAAACTTTTTTGAAAAAGAAACTCTGCTAGAACCTATATTATTTATCGAGGTAGGTAGAAATGAAACTTGAAGATTTAAAGAGTGTTGAAGTTAAGGCTATTGAAGTTCCAGCTAAAATACCAGTTCCGCCTTTTGCAAATCCAGATAGGCTCGCAGATCGAATTTTTGGAGCCCTTTGTAGAATAAATCCTGAACTTCCTTGTATGGAAGATAATGTATTTTTGAAAAGAGTATTCGTTTGTATCTCTTCAGCAGGTGGAGATGAATATCTTCCAACAACAAAGGATGTTGGTTCTCACATGAATCCTGATTATGTTGATTGGTTGAAAACAAATAAAACGGTAGCTAAATGGCGTAAATGGTACGCAGAAGAAAAAGAGCGTAAGGCAGCATACAACAATGCTCACGCCGAAGAACGAAAAAAAGATTCAGAGACGAGAAAAGAAAAATACGGTTTCGCAATAGTAAATGGTGAACCTGATGCTTTTGCTACAGGTTATGCACTTGAACCGGAAGGTATCTACGCAGGTCGAGGTGATAGTCCTGCTGCAGGCTATTGGAAAGTAGCAACAGAGCCGGTTGACGTTGTAGTAAATACTAATAGCCAGAATCCTCCTATTATTCTCGAAGTACAGCCAGATGGCTCAAGAGTTGAAAAAACCTTTAAGTGGAATACAAAATGGGATCCTACGGCACACGTAGCTGCAACATATACAGTTCAAACTGGTATACCTAATGCAGATGGTACACTTAAGAAGGTTGTTAAAACATCTTATAAAGGTTTCGCATTTTCAAGTACTCGTAAAGAGGGTCAGGAAAAGAAATACGCAGCTGGCGCAGAATTAGGTAAAGCATATAACGCAATTCTTAAACAGGTCGATTCAGACTTGACAAAAGAAGTAAACGTTAATACGGCGATCGCAGTATTTCTCCTTTTTGAAAAAGGTATTCGAATCGGAAGCAAGTCAGCTACTGAAAACGGAACAAAAGGTCTTTTGTCACTTGTTTGGGGAAAAGATGTAAAACGTTCAGGAAACAAAATCAAGTTTGACTTCCTTGGAAAGGATTCGGTTCGAGACACTTCAGTTGTTGAAACCAAATACGCAGAGATTATTGAAAAACATTGGAATGATACAAGTAAGCTTGACACTACAAAAGAACAGATCGAAGCTTACGTAAAAAATATCGCGCCGGATGTAACAACATTTACACCTAAGCTTGCTCGTACAGCCGTAGCTTGTGCAACAGCATTAAATGCTCTTGAAGAGATGACAACCAAGTTTAAGGTAACAAGAGAGTCTCCAATTGCCCTTAAGAAGTTAGCTTTCGACGAAGCTACAATGTTAGTTGCTCGTAGATTAAATCATCAGCGAGGTGTAAACAAGGTAGCGGAGGAAAAGAGAAAAGCTAAGTTTAAGGAATCTGAAAATAAACTCAAGGAGCGTAAAACTAAACTTGACGAACAGATTTCTAAGAAAGAAGAGCGTATTGCAGCTCTTAAGGCTAAAGGTGATAGAGAAAAAGTTAAAGTACTGAAGGAGCAGATTCAGAAAGCAAAAGACAAATTCAAGCAGGCTGAAATGAATCTTGATTCAAAAGAGCGAAATCAGAATTTTGCTAACAGTACTTGTAAAGCTTCATATATCGATCCAAGTATTGTATATGAATGGAGTAAAAGAATTGAAATGCCTATTGAAAAGCTTTACACTAAAGCACAGTTGAAAGCTTTCGATTTTGCAATAAATCAGGAAGGTAAATGACATTAACACAGCTACAGAATTATGCTAAAGATAACGGTATCAGTCCTGATGCAGACATTGAGGTATTAGGTTATAAGTTTGAACAAGTTGCTCAACTAGGTTTAAGAGATAAAAAGAAATCTACAAAACATATAATTATGATACCTACTAAAGCAATGCAGGACGTACTTTTTCAAGGTATCAGTAATATTCAAAACGTTTAATCTTCAAAATCTGAATAACGACATTGCAAGCACAAAATAAATAACTTGTATAACTTATCTTCAATCCAATCAACCGGATAAGTTATACCTGTTTCAATCCAGTATTTATTTGTATCAAAAAGATTTTTATCACTTAAATTGTTATAAGCATCACAAAGGCAGTTTCGAATAATTCCAATAATATTCTCACTCTTCAGGTGTATATAGGCTCGAACATCATCTCTATTCTTGCCAATGTTATTGTTGATAAGCATATTGTGAATTTCAACTTCTAGATCCATAATTAAACTATCAACAGTACTTTCTACCAGGTTTGTAAATAATCTAGTTTGTGGTTCAGCTATATATGTTTTTACTTTTTCAACTTTATAGTAACTACCAGGTATATCACTCTCTTCCCTACCTAAAGATTCTACAACCTGTCTTTCAATACCAAGGCTTTCTGCGACCGCGTCGTTTAGAATACTGTAAACAAGCCTATTAAAAATAGGTCGAAGAGACCTTAAGAAAGGATCAACCTGATCAAACTGTTTAGCAATTACAGATCGAACATACTCCTCTACATTTTTCTTGGCCTCATGAATTTCTTTTTCTTTTAGGTTAGCGGGTTCTTTAACAGACTCTTTTTTAGACATATCAATTCTAAATGAACCTACCTCTATCGATGCTCTGTTCTTTACAATTAAATAGATAGTGAAACCAACTAGAGCTCCGATTACTAAAATAAGAATTGATAATACAATAGGATTAAAGCTAGATAAAGCCGCTAGATTTTCAGACATAAAAACTCCCTCGGATTTTAATTAGTCCTTAAATCCGAGGGAGGTTGACTACTCTTTTATTGAAAGAATAGCAGAAGCTTCGCGATACTGACTTGGAATGCTATTATCTAATTTCAACTCGTTCTGAACTACAACTGCGTCCTCAATTCTTGTAAAGATCCACGCGTCTGTCTTTACAATATCAGGATTATAGACACCTAATTTCCAAGTATATTTACCTTTGTCGACTTTGGTTTCTTTTGAAACGTAAAAATTAGGAAACTCAGGACCTACTGACTTTCCACAAGCTATGTAATACTTCATTACTAACCCTTCCATGTATGTGTTAATGGTTTCTTTGTAAGCTTCATGTAACAATCTGCGCACAATACTTTATAGTTGTGTCCGTTGTCAATTGGATCTGATGAATCCCAATCTCCATCAAAATATGTATAGTTGGCAGTCTTACCACAATTCATACAAATAGCACTAAACTTCTTAATCTCATCCATATACGGAATAACAGGTATTGCTGTCTTTATTAGATTAGAATCTGCACCTACGGTAAGTCCTGCAAATACCATTGGTATGTCTTTTAGTTCGGAAGCTTGATAGTCATAAAAGAATTGACGTTCGAACGGAACCATAAAAAATTCGTCAATAAAGATACATTCAATCTTTGTATGCCTAATCAATTTAGACACGTGTTCGATAATCTCCTTGGGTTTTGTAAATTCAAAGGAGTGAACATACTCTGAATTCTTTAACTCTTCCATTCTTTGAGCAATGAAATCACCATGACTACCACCTCTAGTATCTCTCTGAGGTTCAAACCATACTACATGTCTCTTAGCGAGAATATATCTCTCCAACTCTATTACGAGTCTTCTTGTCTTGCCCGAAAACATCGGGCCTGTAAACAACTTGTTATACATATCGTTATTATAGTTCCTTAACCTGCGTAATCTACGATTTCATCAGATTCCTGAATCTCGCTACCTTTAACAATCATTTCCTGTCCGTTACGTTTAATCTTCATATCCTGAATATCTGCACATAACCAAACTTTACCATTGTCATCTGTGATTTCGTTAATCTGCAAGTCAATAGATTTACAGAATGTATTCCAACCAGTCATTGAGTGTAAGTCTTCACCATAACCAGAATTTGGATCATATACATCATACAATGTCTTGTCAATGCCACCTGCATTAAGTGCAGTATCAGATGTAGCTACACGGGCCTCAAGAGATGCAGCATCTTGTGTCATCAACAAGTAACACAATCTACCTGCCTTCTTGTTATAGTAATCTATATCAATAGAAATGTTTTTACCATCAATATGCTTGAATTGATTTCCATCGTCAGATACGGCTTTACTCCACATTGTTTCAATGCCCAGTGGCTTGATATCTTTAGCTGTCCACTCATCCCATTCAAGAACCGTATCATCACACTCCGTAATCCAATCCTTTTCAGGATCTACTGCCATTGCCGCTACGTATCCACGATTTGTAGAAATAACTCCAAGTTGAGTTACTTCATATGTATGACCATTTTCATTAACTTTGAAGGTAATCATCGGAACCGTTGGTACTGTAAATGACATTTTTGTCAATGAGCCTTCATA
>AUXO014911639.1_pt1 | contig 10373 bp, 7 predicted proteins | sample 768731 | NCBI WGS metagenome assembly AUXO01 (sample SAMN02715735, study PRJNA202380) | gut metagenome | biome: sheep rumen | host: Ovis aries | place: New Zealand: Palmerston North | reverse complement strand
AGCTCAACGACCTTTGTTATATCTTCCTCTGTGACCTGAACATTCTCAGCTTTTTCCTTTAGCGGCTCAATAGCTTCACGGGCATGGATGAGCTTGCCCTTAACCTCAGCGAGTGCCTGATAATCCGGCTCCTGCTGTTCTGAGATAGTCTTTTCCATTCCCTCAAGGACTTCTATCTCCTTCTGCATTTTAGCGTACTCTGCTATTTCGGGAGAGCGGATGCAGGCTCTTGCACAGCCCTCGTCCATGAGGTCTATAGCCTTATCCGGCAGGAAACGGTCGGTGATGTATCTCTCTGAGAGAACTGCACATGCTCTGATGAGGTAATCGGAAATATGCACTTTATGGTAATCCTCGTAATGCTTCTTGATACCGAGAAGAACGTCAACAGTGTCCTCGATAGTAGGCTCGTTTACAGTTACAGGCTGGAAACGTCTTTCAAGAGCAGAGTCCTTTTCGATGTACTTTCTGTACTCTCCGAAAGTAGTTGCACCAATTACCTGTACCTCGCCTCTTGAAAGAGCCGGTTTGAGGATATTTGCAGCGTTCATCGAGCCCTCAGAGTCGCCTGCACCTACGAGGTTATGCACCTCATCGATAAAGAGGATGATATTGCCCTCTCTTTTTACTTCGTCCACAAGACCTTTAACTCTGCTCTCGAACTGTCCACGGAACTGAGTACCTGCAACAAGAGCGGTAAGGTCGAGGAGATAAACTTTCTTGTCAGCGAGATTGAACGGAACATTTCCCTCATTTATGCGGAGTGCGATACCCTCTGCAATAGCGGTCTTACCTACACCCGGTTCACCGATAAGGCAAGGGTTGTTCTTTGTTCTTCTTGAAAGTATCTGAATAACTCTTGCAATTTCTTTATCTCTGCCGATTATATTATCGAGCTCATTATCGGCAGCTTTCTGAGAAAGATTGGTACAATAGCTTCCGAGGAACTTCAGTTCCTTCTGCTTCTTTTCCTTCTTTCTTCCGAAAATGCTTCCGAGACCGCTTTTCTTCTCGCCCTCTTCCGGAGCAGAAGAAGCCGGGTCCTTATCGTTATTTTCCTTATTATCAGCGGTAATGCCCTCAGCGTCCTCGTTATTCATGCCGAACATATTTGTAAGGAAATCCGGCATTATACCTGAGCCGCCCATTTCAAAAGCATCACCGTCGAGCATACCCATCATCTGGTCTGAGAGCTGGTCTATCTCCTCATCAGTGATACCGAGACGGTTCATATATTCTGATACCTGTGGTATATTTCTCTTTCTTGCACAAGAGAGACAAAGTCCCTCATTTTTCTTTTCGTTTCCCTGCATCGAAGTTATGAAAACCACGGCAGGTCTTTTCTTGCAGCTGCTGCACATTATCATCAGGCAGATTCCTCCTGTTAGTTAATAAATAATTTTGTCTTAGAATTTATCAGTTATAAACTGATAAAAATATTTGAACACAAAAGTTTTGTCTATAGCTTTGTTATTGAAGAACAGCATAGCATCGCTTCCTGTTACAACATTCAGTCTTACGATCGCTGAAGCCAACAATGTTATTATAGCACCGTTCGCAATTCCGATAAGAGCTCCTACAGTCAATGTAGCGACCTTCATATCGTCATAAAGTCTTACCTTTGCAGAGCTTGCAATGAACAATGCTGCGGCAATGAACACTATCATAAGAATGATGAAAGCGACAAGCTTTGTATGGTTCTTATACGGGGGTCCTTATCGTTATTTTCCTTATTATCAGCGGTAATGCCCTCAGCGTCCTCGTTATTCATGCCGAACATATTTGTAAGGAAATCCGGCATTATACCTGAGCCGCCCATTTCAAAAGCATCACCGTCGAGCATACCCATCATCTGGTCTGAGAGCTGGTCTATCTCCTCATCAGTGATACCGAGACGGTTCATATATTCTGATACCTGTGGTATATTTCTCTTTCTTGCACAAGAGAGACAAAGTCCCTCATTTTTCTTTTCGTTTCCCTGCATCGAAGTTATGAAAACCACGGCAGGTCTTTTCTTGCAGCTGCTGCACATTATCATCAGGCAGATTCCTCCTGTTAGTTAATAAATAATTTTGTCTTAGAATTTATCAGTTATAAACTGATAAAAATATTTGAATACAAAAGTTTTGTCTATAGCTTTGTTATTGAAGAACAGCATAGCATCGCTTCCTGTTACAACATTCAGTCTTACGATCGCTGAAGCCAACAATGTTATTATAGCACCGTTCGCAATTCCGATAAGAGCTCCTACAGTCAATGTAGCGACCTTCATATCGTCATAAAGTCTTACCTTTGCAGAGCTTGCAATGAACAATGCTGCGGCAATGAACACTATCATAAGAATGATGAAAGCGACAAGCCTTGTATGGTTCTTATACGGTGACTCTATATAGTTTTCAGCTATATACTGAGCTGCACCGTTATTTTCAGTACCGCCGTCTGCTGTCTTCATGAGGATAGGTATCAGCTCGTTCATGCTGTCCGGATCTTTTTCGATCTCTCTTGCTGCATACTCTGCGGCATATTTGCTGAGCTTAGCTGAAACTATGTCTTTTACTACCTCTGCATAGCCCTTATGGAGCTTTTCAAGGAACGCTTCCTTACGGTCAACTTCCTTGCCGTTTACGCTGTTTACATAGCTGTATATCTGTTCGTCATAGGATTTTTTTGATGCATCGCTTTTGTAGATAGCTTCTATCTTTGCACTGTTTACTGAAAGTCCGTTATATCCGAGATTGTCTATGTAATCGGACATTTTCATACCGAAACGTGAATTTGCTGCCGGAGCCGACATCTTCTTTATTATTTCCGACTCAGTACTGTTGTTGTAATAGAAATTTGCGATAAAACCGCTTAGTGAAAATGCCAGAACTACCGCTACTATATTTCCTGTTATCGTTATTACCCCTTTGAATATTCCCTGCTTTGAAGCTATAAATCCGCATACGAGTATCGCTGCCACAACGATGACATCGTAAAACCACCAGAATTCTTCTCCCATGTTTTCTTGGTACGGAGGATGCCGTACCTTCCTCCTTTCATTTTATGGTCAGTCACCGGCATCGTAGTCGATACGGTCTATACCATTATATCCTTTTAAAAATACGTGATCGTCACTTCTCACGAAGCCTGTATAGGAATCCGAGATCGAAGCAGTTGACCTCAGTGATCCGTCGAAATCATAAGCTAAAACAGAGTCCTGAGTCATTATGTAAGCGAGTCCCTTGAATACTGACACATCGATAGCTTTTGTTTCAAGCTCGATCGTCAGCGGTTCAGAAGTAGGACTTGCAAACAGTACTGCAATATAGCGGCGGCTGTCATCGTTATTTATCAACACAGCGGAATTTCCGCCTATACTTGCCGCTGCCGCAAGCTCGCCGTCATATTTGTAAGTGGTGCAGAGCTGTCCCTCATCGTCCACATATCCGCACATATCCGTGCCATAGACGAAAGCTCCCGCAGCCGAGCCGAACACTTCAAGTCCGGCAGTTCTTATGACCTCTGATGCCCACAGATCCTCTTCGCTGTCGAAGTTGATCCTTCTTATTCTTGTTACAAGTTTTCCCTTATCAGCTGTAAGAGTGCTCATCATACAGCCTTTGCTTTTGCTTACAAAGCTTATGTCCGTCACCATTTCGGTACATTTTCTGTTATATATCTCTTTGCCTTTTTTGTTGTATACTGTAAGTTCGCAGCTAAAATTCTCCGCAAGCGTAACTACTGCGACATAGCCGTCTGAGCTTACTCTTGCAAATAATATTTTATTATCGAAAGTCTTGCTGTAGAATACTTCTTCTTCATCTTCAAGAGTAAATTCATTTCCGCCGTTTTCATAGACAAGTGCTTTGCCGTTGGCGACTCTTAATATCGGATTAGTGTAAATATGCTGACGTTTTTTCAGCAGATTTCCGTCCGTATCATATATGTAGAGATATGTATCGCTCTGGACCATTATCCTTTTTACGGTATATCTCAGCTGGTATCCGGTGTCTTCGCTGAACTCGATAGGGAAATTACCTGTTGCGAGCTGACCGGAGTTATTTATAGTCTTATACTGTTTGCCAATGCCTCTCAATTTCGGATACCATATATCCTTTGTTGCATAAAGTGTGAAAAGTATTGCAGCCACCAGCAGAAAGACCAGAATTTTTATAAGCCGTTTTCGTCTTTTTTTACGGTTTTTGAGATCGACTATATCGTCGACATCATACATATTGGGCACCGTTCACGACTCCTTTCCGCTTTTGTTGTCCCTTTGATTCAAGGTCGGTGATTACCGCCGAAAAGTTCATCTTCTGTATAGAAGACTCTGTTGAGGTAAAGTCCGTGAGCCATAGCAGTTCTGCCGGCTTTAAGGCGGTCTTTTGCCTCAAGGATAGAGGGGATGTCATCAGGTGAAAAACGCTTTTCACTGACATCGATAAGAGTCCCTGCTATTATCCTAATCATATTATACAGAAAACCATTGCCTTTTACAAGCATTGTCACCGAATCTCCATTATTTTCTATTTCAAGAGAATAAATAGTTCTTACGGTAGTTGAAAGATTTGAGCAATCAGCACAAAACGATGCGAAGTCATGTTCGCCGACGAAGTATCTCGCCGCCTTTTTCACAGCTTCAAGGTCGAAAGGTCTTCTGTAATGGAACATCAGATCGGAGGCAAATGGGTTTTTGGATTCGCTGCAATGTATCTTATACACATACTCTTTTCCGACGCAGTTGAAACGTGCATGGAAGTCTTCCGGAGCATCCTCACAGCTGAGGATAGAAATGTCGTCCGGAAGCTCTCCGTTAACGCCTCTTGTAAAGCCGAGACATTTTATACTGCTGTTTGTGTGTACATTGAAACAGAACTGATTGGCGTGAACTCCCGTATCGGTTCGGGAGCAGCCTGTTATAGTCACCTGCTCATTCAGCACCTTCGACACACATCGTTCAAGGACCTCCTGCACCGTAAGTGCATTATTCTGCCGCTGAAAGCCGTGGTACTTTGTGCCTCTGTAGGCGGTCATTACTTTAAGATTCCTCATTCTTATCCTCCTGAACATCAGCCGGAGTGCTGAGGTCATTTTCTGTCTCACTATCAGTCGGCGGAGCATTATCCTCGCCCTGATCGTATATTTTATTGTCGTGGTTGAAATTAGCAGTAGCGTCCTCAGCCGGAGCGTCTTCCGGTTCTTCTTCGTGAGCCTCTGCAATTGCAGCAGCCTTCATTTTTTTGCGTCTGTCCTCGAACCATATTATAGCAACTATAAGGAGTACGCAAATAATAGTAGCCGCAGTACCTTCGGTGAAGCCCTCCGGAATGTATCGGAGCTCTATATCGTGCTCGCCGGCTGAAACTCTTACTCCCATCATAGCATTGAGCACTTCTACGCTCTCAGCCTTTTTGCCGTCAACATAGACATTCCAGCCCTTTTCGTAAGGCATTGCAAGATAGAGGATGCCGTCCTTCTTAGCATTTACAGTACCCTTTATCTTAGTATCATCAAAGCTTGATATTTTCAGCTCTTCGCTGTGGAACTTATCATATGCCTTCTGGAATATATCGTGCTTCAGAGCGTATATCATGAGCTTGAAGTTACCTGACGTTCTGTCTTCGGCAGGGAAAAATGTTACCTTTGAAAGATCTCCGTCACGGCTGTTTCCCATTGGGAATACGAGCGGATAGCTCTTCAGAAGGTCACCGCCGTCAACACGGTGAGTTGCAGTAAAGTTGCCTTCAAGGTCAGCGTCCTCCTGCCAGTCTATGTTAATGCTCTTACAGCAGCTTCCGATAGCATTTGCATATCCGTAAAGGGTAGCATCGTCCATACCGGCGAAGCTATAGACTACACTTGATTCTCCTGTACGTTCATCAGGGATCCTGAATGTATAGTTTCCATAGCCGTTTTTGGTGACCTCCAAGCTGTAGTACTGTGCAAGTGTTACAGGCTGAGCCACAAATATCGGGTCTTCTATACCTGTTGCGAGCCTGATAATATCATTCTGATATTCAAACGGATTCAGTCCAGAGGTGTCCCCTATATCGAGTATTTCCTCATTCATCATAAATCCGAGCGAAACAGGATATTTGCTCTCATAGAGGAATGTAGTATCAGCACTTTCAGTCTCATTGAAGAATGCATCCTCACTTGAAAGGAAGTCGTTTCTCTTGATGATATATCTTATGCCGAAAAGCGTATTTACTACAGGAGTTGAAGTGCGGTAGTAGTATCGGTTGCCGGCTTCACTCGCATAAAGTCCGAGTCTGCGGCAGAGAGTTGTTACAGAAACATTTGCTGCGGACGAGAACTGTGAAAGTCCTGTATAGCCGTAAAGGGCACTGTCATTGAGAGTGTAGGTATATGCCATTTCGGTTCTGTAGAACGGGTCTTTATCCTTGTTTGAGACATAATTCAGCAGCGACTCCACCTGTGCGTACTGTGCAGGGTAATCCTTATATCCTGTGTAGCTTACCTCTTTTACACCAAGCTGAGCATTGCTCGAAAATTCGCTGAATACTGCCGCTGCAAGAGCGATATTTACAAATCCTCTGCGGACCATAGGATGCGGGAATGGGAATATTTTTGCTGCAAGGAATATCATCCAGAAAGCTCCGGCGATTATGAGTGAGCTTTTCAAAGCACCCTCTATCTTGAAGTTTTCGCCTTGTACGAGATAATTCATCCATGTTACAGCGAAAGGTCCCATTAACATGAGTACGAAATGATAGATGCGGATGCCGTTTTTCAGCATTACATCATATGCACGGAAGGCTGCTGCTGCAAGAATGAAACTGAAAATAAATGCGAAACGGTAAGGTATCTGATTAGTGAAGTGGAAGCCGTGCCAGATGAAGTTCAGCTTATTCATGTTACAGCTTACTGCAATTATCACAAGCATTGCAGATGTTGAAACTTTTTCACGTATCTTTATGCCCCGTGAGAAAAGGAATACTCCGAGAAGAAGTATCGCAAGCATACCGCAGGCGAAATTCGGCAGTCCCTCGACCTTTGTCGGAGTCTGATAGGATATGGTATTTGCGAATATATTCTTCCATTCCTCGTACCATACGGTATCTTTCGGGAATGTATTATCGGCACTGTATGTGAGCTGTAGTCCGTAATATGCCGGCAGGAGTATGAATCCGCCAAGTCCGATAGCGAGTATCGATGAACGTACTATCAGCCAGAAACTGTACAGCCACTTTTTTACTCCCCTGAACTCGATTATGCCTGCTGAAGCAAACATGAACATTGTGAATATGCAGGTGAAGTAGCCGACATAGTAGTTTGAAATGAGTGAAAGTGCAAGTGCAAAAGTATAGGTCTTCCACTTTCCCTCACGGCATATAGCCACAACTCCGAGCATTACCAGCGGAAACAGTGCTATAGTGTCGAACCACATCACATTCCAGTAATAACCGAGAGTATAGCTGCTGAGAGCGTACATTACTGAGAATACGCATATAGAAAGGTCTTTTCTGTTGTAAGTGTATCTCAGGAAGCAGCTGAAGAAAGCTCCGGCAAAGCCTATCTTTGCGAGAAGTATCAGCGTCATAGCCTCACGGACATGGTCCTTGTCGAAGAATACAGAAAACAGATTCAGCGGACTTGCTGCGTAGTAGGATATGAGCGACAGAAAATTCGAGCCAAGACCGTTCTGCCATGAATACAGGAACGAACCTCCGGTAAGGAGCTTTTCACGTACCTGACGGAAAAACGGAAAATACTGATGCCATAGGTCAACAACAAGCATCTGATTGGTCTTTTCGCCAAAAGGAGCGATATTGTAGTGACCAAAGGCATATCCCATTATAACTATCGGTATAAAGAATGAAAGCAGGAAGTAAAGAACTCCCTTTTCAAAAAGAACTTCATAAGATCTTGTGGCAAATTTGCCGTTGCAGAACTTATCAAAAATATTATTCTGATTATTTTTTACCTTTTTTCCGGAAAAGTTACCCTTTTGTTTTTCTCCGGATAACTTTTTGGCGTTAAGAACTTTATTTTTGCTATCCATGATTTCCTCTCTTTTTATTATTACGGCATAGAATGTCGGTTTTTTTGTCGATATTTATTTTTTTATTTAGTCATCTGAGCCACTATTATGGCTGCCGCAAGGAACATAACGGTCACCGCAAGGGCGATATAGTCTCTTGCCGAGGACTTCAGCTGTCTTAGCCTTGTACGTCCCTCACCGCCGTTATAGCATCGGCACTCCATAGCAGTTGCAAGCTCGTCAGCTCTTCTGAAAGACGATATAAAAAGCGGCACTAATATCGATATAAGATTTCTTGCACGGTTCATAAAGCTTCCGGTGTCTATCTCTGCACCTCTTGCTTTTTGTGCCGACATTATCTTGTCTGTCTCCTCGATAAGCGTAGGGATGAATCTGAGAGCTATCGACATCATCATAGCAAGCTCATGCACCGGAAAATGGAGCTTTTTCAGCGGCGAGAGCAGTCGCTCTATAGCGTCCGTGAGCGTTATAGGGGACGTTGTATAGGTGAGTATCGAAGTTCCGGCTATCAGCAGTACTATTCTTATTATCATGAACAAGCTGATATTTATGCCCTCATCAGTTATTTTAAAGAACTTCCACCGCCACAGCACTTCTCCGGAATTCACCAGAAGAAGATTTATGACCGCCGTTATCACCAGAAACGGGATTATCGGCTTTACGCTCTTCACGAACATTTTCAGCTTTATACGTGAAAGGAGTATCGCCATAACGGTATAAACTGCTCCGACTACAAGACAGAGCAGTGAATCTCCTGTAAAAAGCATGACTATATACAGGATAGTAATTATTATCTTAAAGCGTGGGTCGAGCTTATGGATAACGCTGTTCCCCGGGAAATACTGTCCGATAGTAATATCTCTCAGCAAATCACAGTCCCTCCCTTGCGTTAAGATGCTTCATGAGGAGGTCCTTTGCGTATCCGACGGTATATACTTCCTTGCCGAAATCAAGTCCCTGTTTTTTCAGCTTCATGAACACCTTTGTTATCTGAGGAACGTCAAGACCTATCTGAGCTATCTCCTCAGCTCTTGAAAATACCTTTACAGTCTCATCGAAGCAGAAAAGCTTAGCCTTGCTCATAACGAGTATCCTGTCTGCAAACGAGGCAATGTCCTCCATGCTGTGTGACACTATAAGAGTAGTATTTCCTGTACGCTGGTGATAAGCCTTTATATGACCGAGTATCTTGTCACGTCCGGCAGGGTCAAGACCTGCGGTAGGCTCATCGAGTATGAGGACTTTAGGCTCCATAGCCATTACTCCGGCTATAGCCACACGGCGTTTCTGACCGCCTGAAAGCTCAAACGGAGAACGCTCCATAAGCTCTTCCGAAAGACCTATATCGTGGGCAGTAGCGTAAACTCTGCGTTTTATTTCTGCATCGTCAAGTCCCATATTCTTAGGACCGAAAGCTATGTCCTTATAGACTGTCTCTTCAAAGAGCTGATATTCCGGATACTGGAATACCAGTCCGACCTTGAAGCGGACATCTCTTATTTTTTCCTTATTTTCCCAGATGTCCTTTCCTTCAAGGAGTATCTTTCCGGAAGTTGGTCTGAGCAGACCATTGAAGTGCTGTATAAGAGTGGACTTTCCTGAGCCGGTATGTCCCATAACTCCTATAAGTTCTCCCTCTTCTATTTTCAGGCTGACGTGGTCGACCGCAGTTTTTTCAAAGGGTGTTCCCTGACTGTAGGTATAGGTCAGCTCCTGAGTTTCAAGTATCGGCAATTTTCATGCTCCTTTATTTGTGAACTTTCTGTCAGACTATGCCGCAGAAAACTTATTTATTTCCGAATATACGCAGTATAGCCTCAACGCACTCGTCCTCGGATATTATCTCCGGAGATATATCCAGACCGGATTTTTTAAGCTCCCATGCAAGCTCAGTGACCTGCGGCACATCAAGACCGATAGATTTCAGCTTATCCACCTGAGAGAACACCTTTTCCGGCTTATCATCGAGCACTACTCTGCCCTTGTCCATTACGACTACTCTGCCGCACTGTGCGGCTTCTTCCATATAATGAGTGATAAGGACTATAGTTATGCCCTTTTCACGGTTCATCCGCTTTATCGCCGCAAGAACTTCTTTTCGTCCCTGAGGGTCGAGCATAGCAGTAGGCTCATCGAGTATTATGCATTTCGGCTCCATAGCGATGATACCTGCGATAGCCACACGCTGTTTTTGTCCGCCGGAGAGCTGGGTCGGCGAGTGCAGGCGGTATTCATACATATTAACAGCTTTCAGCGACTCGTCAACTCTTCGTCTCATCTCTTCATATGGAACTCCGAGATTTTCAAGTGCGAAAGCTACATCCTCCTCAACTATTGAGGAGACTATCTGGTTATCCGGATTCTG
>AUXO013721177.1_pt1 | contig 10373 bp, 5 predicted proteins | sample 768731 | NCBI WGS metagenome assembly AUXO01 (sample SAMN02715735, study PRJNA202380) | gut metagenome | biome: sheep rumen | host: Ovis aries | place: New Zealand: Palmerston North | reverse complement strand
ACTAATGAAATGATAAATGGATATGTTGCTTATAAAGTATATGGATATAATTTAAAAGTAAATAAATGGTTATATACATGGACATTTGAAGATTACAATGGAATAACTCATTTTATATCAATAGAGGGTAATGAAAAGAGTAGTACTCATTTTTTAATACCTTCAACTTATTTAAATAGGAGATAAATAATAAAAAGACTTTAAAAAGTCTTTTTAATTTAGTAAAATATATTTATATATTGCCCTATAGCCAAGCGGTAAGGCAGTGGACTCTGACCCCACGATGCGTTAGTTCGAATCTAACTAGGGCAACCATATATGTAATATCTTGATAATAATAAATAATTATGTTATTATTAAGTTGTATAAAAGAGGGAACATTCAGTTTCGCAAAGTTGAATGTCTACCCAAACATTAATTGAGAGACATTTAAGCTAATGCTTAAGTGTCATTTTTTTATTACTACTATTATCATTAATAGAAGGAATATAATTATGGCAAGATATAATAATATCCTACAAACGTATTCACGTTTTTTCACCATATCACCTCCTTCCGTATAGGATGAAGGTAGACACTCAACAACTAAATGTTTCAGTTATTTATTATATAAAACAAATGTTCTAAAATCAATGAATTTTTTGTTTTTTATTATGATTTATATTATAATGATTATGGTGATAATATGAAGAAGGTAAAAATATCTTTTTTTCTTAATTTATTAATAGTTATATTAGTAATAATAGGTTGTGTTTGTATGTTTGCTGGTATTAAGTTTATGCCAAGTAATGCAGTACTTACAGATAATAGATTAGAAATGTTTAAATATTATACAGTTGATTCTAATATACTTATGGGAATAGTTTCTTTAATACTTTTAATAAATGAATATAAATATATTTTTAAAAAGAAGTTTATTCCTAAATCTGTTCATATATTAAAGTTTATTGGGACTACATCTATTACTTTAACTTTTGTTACTACATTAGTATTTTTAACTCCTAAGTATGGGTTCTATGCTTTATATAATAATAGTAATTTAATATTTCATTTAATAGTTCCAGTACTTGCGATTATTTCTTATTTATTCTTTGAAAAATATAAGAGTAAATATAAAGATAGTTTCTTAGGAATTATACCAATGATAATATATGCAGTATTTTATATTACTAATGTTTTATATAATCTAGATAATGGTGGTTTAACTTTAAAATATGATTTTTATGGTTTCTTCTTTGGAGATGTTAAGAATATTTATATAGTATTGCCTATCATAGTATTAATAACTTATTTTATGGGATTAATTATGTTATTTTTAAATAAGAAATTAAATAAATAAGTTTTTTATGTTATATTATTTATATAAGATTAGGAGGTTCTCTTATGAAAGGTAAAAGATTAGTACTTATATTATTTATAATAATAATTTCTATTGTAATAATATTTATAGGATTATTTGTTTATAATAATAATGAAGCTAAAGAGATAATTAATAGATCTCAAAATTATTTAAGGAAAACAAATGATAAGTATTATTTAGATCCATTAATTAAAGAACAAAATCCACATACTGTTGGATGGTTAAAAGTAGAAGGAACAGATATTGATTATCCTGTTGTTCAATATAGTGATAATGAATATTATTTAAGTCATGATTTCTATGATGATAGAAATAGTAATGGATGGGTATTCTTAGATAGTAAGAGTAAACTTACTGATCAGAATTTAATTGTATATGGTCAATTTAATTTAGATGGTAGTATTTTTGGTACTATTGATGAATTAATGAAAGTTGGTACTGAAAAAGAAAAGAGTACTATGAATACTAAGAAAAAAAATAAGATAATATTTATTACTGAAGATGGTTATACTGAATATACTATTTTTAGTGCTTATATTGGTACTGATTATAATGACTATTTAAAAAGAAATTTTGATAATATGAATGATTCATTAAAAATATTTAATGAAAGAACAGAAGTTCCTTTTGGAGAAAATATAAATGGAGTAGATCATATTATTACATTATCTACTATTAATGAGAAAGATAATGATAGAATGGTTATTCAAGGATATAAAAGAAATAATTAGTTATTTCTTTTTTTAATAAAATAGTGTATATTATAAATGTATTTAAAAAGAGGTGTATTTATGACAGATATAGAAAGAAAAGAACTAGCTGATTTACTTTATCCAAATTTAGAGCACGATAGAGAATATTATGAAAAAAGATACCCTGAAAGAGATTTACCAGAAGGTGCAATGGTTACTAGATATGCACCATCTCCAACTGGTAGTGTTCATTTAGGAAACTTATTAAGTGCTTTTGCAGATATGGTATATGCTAGACAAAGTGGTGGAAGTTTTTATTTAAGAATAGAGGATACTGATCAAAAGAGAATGATCGAAGGTGGTATTGAAAATATTACTGGAGTACTTCATGATTTTGATATTTTACCTAATGAAGGTTATTCATTTGGTGGAAGTTATGATCCTTACATTCAAAGTGAAAGAACTGAGATTTATCAAACATATATAAAAGATTTAATTATAAAGGGATATGCTTATCCATGTTTTATGACTGAAGAGGAAATTCAAAATATTAGAGAAGAACAAGAAATTAATAAAACTAAGATAGGTATATATGGAGTATATGCAGTAGATAGAGATTTATCACTTGAAGAAGTTAAAGAAAGAATTAATGAAGGACAAGAATATGTAATAAGATTAAAGAGTCCAGGAGATGCAAATAAAGAAGTAGAAGTAGAAGACTGTATCAAAGGAAAAATGAAATTCCCTGAACATAATGTAGATACTGTTTTACTTAAGAAAGATGGAACTCCTACTTATCACTTTGCTCATGCAATAGATGATCATTTAATGCATACAACTCATGTAATTAGAGGAGATGAGTGGGTATCTAGTTTACCTCTACATCTACAATTATTTGAGATATTAGGATTTGAACCAGTTAAATATGCACATATTGCTCCTATAACTATTAAGGATCAAGAAACTGGTAATATTAGAAAGATTAGTAAAAGAAAAGATCCATGGTTTGGAGTTAAATATTATGATGAAAATGGTATTCCAATAGAAGCATTACATTTATATTTAGCAACTATTACTAATACTAATTTTGAGGAATGGTATTTAAATAATCCAGATAAAACTATATTTGATTTTGAATTTTCATTTGATAAACAAGCTATTGGTGGTACTTCATTTGATGAAGCTAAATTAGTTAATCTTTGTAAGACATATTTCTCTAGAAAGAGTGCAGAAGATGTTTATAATGAGACTCATGCTTGGGCATTAAAACATGATACTGAATATGCTAAAGTATTAGAAGATAATAAAGATGATATGGTTAAATTCTTTAATATAGAAAAAGATGGAGATAGACCAAGAAAAGATATTTCTAAATATAGTGATGTAAAAGAAGAATTTAGTTATGCTATAGATGAATACTTTAAGAAAGAAGATTATTCTAAGTATGATGGTGATAAAACTTATGATACTGATTTAGTACTTGATTATGTTAATAATCATTTAGACTTAGATGTTTCTAATGAAGATTGGTTTAATGGAGTAAAAGAATTTGCTTCTAATAATGGTTATGCTTCAAGTCCAAAAGACTATAAGAAGGAACCTGATAAATATAAAGGCCATGTTGGAGATATTTGCGAAGCTATAAGAGTAATGATTACTGGAAGAACTAAATCTCCTGACTTATATAGTATTATGAAAATTTTAGGAAAAGATAAGATAATTGAAAGAATTAATCTTTATAAAGAACATGTTAAATAAAAAGAACAATATGTTCTTTTTTTTATATTTGTATGATAAAATTATATATAGTAGAGGTGTGTTTATTATATGTCAAAGAGAATTAAGATTATTTTATCTATTGTTTTTGTAATCGGTTTAGTTTTTTTAATAAAAAGTATGTTTTTTAAGAGTAATGATTTAATTAATATTAATCATTTATCTAAAAGATTTATGGATAATTATTTTGAAGAATATAGTAAACTAAGTTCTAAAGATAAAGAAGATTTATTAATAGTTATTTCTTCTGAAAAAATTAAAAAAGATAATTATGGAGCAAAGAAAGTTATTGAGACTCCTAATAATAAGTATTATTTATTATTTGATAATAAATTAGATAAAACTAAAGCTACTAAATTATTAAAAGAGAATAAGAATGTTGTTAGTGTTGAAGAGAATATTACTAGAGAGTTATTTATAAATGATGATAATGTAAATATACAAGATGATATAGTATATAATTCTTGGGGAGTAGAGGCTATGGGCCTTGATTATGCTTCTCAAGAACTTTCTAAGATAGAAACTAATGATGTAATTGTTGCGGTTTTAGATTCTGGTTTAGATGTTAACCTATTTAATAAATACTATTCTGGTAAATTACATGATGTATATAATGTTTTAGAATCTAGTAAAAATATGTATGATAATAATGGCCATGGTACACATATTGCTGGTACAATAGCAGAATCTACTCCTGATAATGTTAAAATTATGTCAGTTAAGGTTAGTGACTCATCTGTGATTATGGAAACTGATATTATAGCTGGTATTGAATATATAACTTACTATACTGATGTTGATGTTATTAATATGAGTTTTGGTAGTTATTATAATACTGAAGCAGAACATCAAGCTATAATTGCTGCTAATCAAAAAAATATTATATGTGTTGCTGCGGCTGGAAATGATAACACTTCTGAGTTAAACTATCCTGCAGCATATGATGAAACACTTTCAATTGCATCTATTGATTCAAATCTTAATAAATCTGAATTCTCTAATTTTGGAGATACAATAGATTTTGCTGCTGCTGGTACAGATATTAAGAGTATTTTAGCAAGTTATATGGAAATATCTAAAAACATAGCAGATGATGGGGATGATGATTTTGCAACTATTAGTGGTACTTCTATGGCAACACCTCATGCTGTAAGTGCAGTTGCAATATTAAAAAGTTTAAATGAGAATCTAACTATAGATAATGTTAGAGAGTTGCTTAAAGAAAATGCCATTGATTTAGGTGGTAAAGGTTTTGATATATTCTTTGGTAATGGACTTATTAATTATAAAGAAGCTGCTTTTTGTACAAATAAACAGATGAATTGTGATGATTATAAAGTATTTAAAGTTATTAAACCAACAGATATGAATATAGATGAAGTTATATATACTGATTATAATTATGGAAGTATAACTAATATATTAAATACTAAAGTTAGTTTTAAAGAAGTAGATGGATTAGATTTTACTAAAGAGTTAGGTGAATTAGATGATGTTACTATTACTGGTTATGATCCATATAGTAGTTCTAATCAAATAGTAACAATTCATTATTTAGATTTAGAAGAGTCTATAGAAGTAAAAAATCCAGATAATTATTTGTCTGGATGGGAATATCAATTAGATAATGGTAAATATTATTTATCTAAGTATAAAGATAATAGTACTAAAATTAGTAAATTGTATTTTCCTGAGTCAATTGATGAAAATACAATTTATGGAATAATTGGTTCTGGTAATGGTTATGTTGATTCTATTTCTTCTAAATTGTTTGAAGATTCTGAAAATGCTAATGATATTGAAGAAATAATTTTACCTTCTAATATTAAAGAAGTTGGATCTTTTGCATTTAAAGGATTGGCTTCATGTAATACAGTAATTAGTAAGGCAAATGACTTAATTGTTAATAATTACTCATTTGCTAGAATGCCTAGCTTAACTGAGGTAAGGGGAAATGTTATTTTAAAAGAGACTAGTGAGGGAGCATTTTATGAAGATCCTTCTTTAATTAATATTACTATTTCAGAAAATACATCTCAAGTAATTCCTAGTGTTTCTTTTGCTAGATGTATATCTCTTAAAAATATTAAAATTCCTGATGCTGTTACTGAAATTGGTGCTATGTCATTCCTTGAGGGTAGTTTAACTAGTGCTGATTTATCTCATAATCTTAAAAAAATAAGTGTACAGGCGTTTTTCCGTAATAAGTTAGAAACTATAAGTTTTCCTGAGTCGTTAGAAGAAATGTATGAGAATTCTTTTTCTGATAATAATCTAACATCTATTTATATTCCTAAGAATGTTCATAAATTAGTAGGTAATGTATTTTCGGGGAATCGTAATCTAGAAAATGTTGTGGTTTCAGAAGATAATCAATATTATGATAGTAGAAATAATAGTAATCTTATTATTGAAACTGCAACTGATAAGGTTGTTACAGGTTCTATTAATCCTACTATTCCAAGTGGTATTAAAATAATTGGTAGGAATTCTTTCTCAGTAATTAACATAGAAGAATTGGAATTACCAGAAGGAGTTACAACTATTGAAAAGAATGCATTTTTGGGTTCTTTATATTTAAAAAAGGTTACTTTTCCAAATAGTGTAGTTAGTATCGATGAAACAGTTTTTAGTTATTATGCTAATGAAGATGAAGGTAAATTGTTAGGTGCTGCCACTTCGGGGTCAGGAACTCCTCTTTTAGAAACTATTATGTGGGTTCATAAAGATTCTTATGCAAATGAATTTGCTGTTAATAATAATGTTTCATATGTTATTATTGAAGATTCTTCTAATGTTGTTGATATTCTTGGAGTGTTTTATTCTATTAGTAAAAATACTTTTTTCTTAGATGAAAATATTAAAGATTATATTTCTAATGTTGAATATATTTATTCTTATAATAATGAAGAGTTAACTGAATCAATAAGTGACTATGATATTAAATATCAAAATGGTGATAGTTTAACGCTTGATGATTATGCGGCTTATTTGATTGTTAATCTAGATAGTAGTTTTAAAAATATTAAGATTCCAATCTTTATAAATGTAATTGAAGAAGCAAGTTCCATTGAATTACCTGCTATTGATATTGTAAAAGGTGAATCTATTTATTATTATGAATTTCCTAATGGTAGTTTTCAACCTTATGAAGAAACAATTTATAATGAAGCGGGTGATTATACTATAGTTGGTGATTATACTGAGTTTGGAACTGGAAAGCAGTATTATTCTGTAACTGTTAATGTTCATGTACATGATAAAGAATTAGTATTTGAATATACAGATCATGTTTATGCTAAAAAGTATGATGGAACTACTGATGTTAATCCTGATAATATTATATTTAGTAGTGTTAATGGTGGTTTAAAACCAACAGACTATGAAATAATAAGTGCTAAGTTAGATTCTCCTGAAGTTAATGAGCATGCACCTGTTAGAATAAAAGTTAAGATTAAAGATAGTTCGTTTGATAAATTTGCTTTTTCTAGAAATAAACAAGAAATTGAAATTACTAGTTATATGGCAGTTATAGACTTTGATGTACCAACGGTTAATTTATTAAAAGGTCAGCCTTATGCTCCACCTTGTGATGATGTTGGATGTTTCAATATATATGGTGAAGCAGTATATGATGAAGCAGGGGACTATATTGTTGGTGGCTATTATGTTAAAAATGATGGCTCATATATGTTAGATGATTTATTAATACCAGTTCATGTAATGGATAAGAATTATGTTACTGATTGGGCAGAAATATCTCCTAAGAAATATGATGGTACTACTAATATTGATTTTAGTACTATTAGTATTCCTGATGTAGATAAGAGTAATTATAAAATCATAAGTGCTGAATTATTGACTAATGAAGTTACTGATTGGGGTATGGCTAAAGTAATTGTTAAATTAAATGATGATTTTTATAAGGATAATGCTTTTCCAGGAGATAAACAAGAATGTGAAATATTTGCTCCTATAAAGGTTATTAAAGGGACACCATATTTTGAAATCCCAAATAATTTAACTGCTGAGATAGGTCAAAAACTTTATGATATAAAATTACCTGATGGATTTGAATGGACTAGTGAAGATATTACATTTGATGAGTTAGGTAATAAAGAATTTATTGCTAAATATACTCCAGAAAATACTGATAATTATGAAATTGTAGAAAATATTAAGATTCCTATTAAAGTAGTAGGAAAAGCGATTCCATATACATCTTCTGATTATGAGGTTATTTATGATGAGAAAGAACATTCTATTCAAATAAATGTTGAATTACCTAATTATACAATTAAATATTCTATAGATGGTAATGATTATAATTTAGATGAATTACCTAAGTTTAAAGAAGTGGGAGAACATAAAATTTATTATAAGATTAGTGTTGATGGATATGAAGATATAGAAGGAGTTAATTCTGTTAAAATTTATGGTATTAAAAAAATAGATTCTTCTATAAATATTAAAGATAATATTTTAGTTATTAAAGATAATAATTTTAATAATATTAGTAATATGATTACTACTTATGCTACTTCTGTTGAATTTAAGCATTTAGATACTGATTATGAATTGGTTGATGGAGATATTTTAAGAACAAGTGATAGTATAGGTGTTACTATTAATGGTAAGAAGACATTTATATATAAAATAGCTTATTTAGGTGATACTAGTGGTGATGGTAAGATTAATTATTTAGATTATGTTAATGTTTATAATCATATTCAAAAAGTAAAACATCCTGATTCAAATAAGAAGTTCTTAGATAATGAATATTTCTATGCTGCTGATATGTCTGGTGATAATAAAATAAGTTATTTAGATTATGTAGCAATTTATAAAAAGATAAAAGAATTAAAAGGAGGAAATCATTAATGAAAAGAGTAATTTTAAACACTATTATATTTGTATTGTTTATGTTATTTCCAGTGAGTGTTTTTGCTACTGGTAATATTAGTGTTTCTCCTTCTAATCTTACTATTGAAGTAGGAAGTTCTAAAACTTTTACTATTACGGCAACTAATACTATTGGAGATGTATATATTTCTTCTAGTAATACAAGCGTTGCTAATGTAAGTGCTGGTGAATGGGGTACTGGAATGGTTGATGAAGGTCAAACTAAATCTGGTACTATTACAATTACTGGTAATGGTGAAGGTAGTGCAGTTATTACGCTAACTTTAGATGCTGCTACTTTTGATGGAGAAGATTTATCTGGACAAACTAGAACAATTACAGTTAATGTTGTTCCTAAACCTGTTCCAAATAATAATAACAATAATAATAACAATAACAATAATCAAAATAATAATAATGATAATAATAAATCAACTAATAATAAGTTAAAAGATATTTCAATAGATGGATATCAATTAGTAAAAGTAGACGATAATAATTATACTTTAACTGTTAGTAAAGATGTTGATGATATTAATATTAAAGCTAGTGCAGTAGATTCTAAAGCAAAGGTAACTGGTACAGGTAATCATAAATTAAAAGATGGAGAAAATATAATTACTATTGTAGTTACTTCTGAATCGGGATCTCAAAATAAGATTAATATTAAGATTACTAGAAAAGAATCATTTGGATTAGATGAGTTAGATAATGCACTTAAAGGTTCTTCTAATAATATAATTATTAATGATAATAGTAAATTATCATCTAAAGATTTATCAAAGATAAAAGATAGTGATAAAGTAGTTTCTTTAATATATAAAGATAAAGATAATAGGGAATTATATACTTGGATAATAGATGGTTCTAAAATAAAAGATTTTGATGAATTAGATACTTCTATTAGTTTTAAATCTGATAATAGTAAAGAAATATCTAAATTATCTAATTATGCAGATGGTTTATATGTAAGTATGAAACATAAAGGTAAACTACCTAATGGTACAAGAATTAGATTATATGTAGGTGATAAATATTCTAATGGTGATAAGGTAAATGTTTATTATTATAATGAATCTAATAAAAAACTAGAATTAGTAAAAGAACAAGTAATTGTTAAAGATGGATATATAGAATTTGTTGCTAAAAATGGATCAGATTATTTTGTTACTATGTCAAATGTTAATTTATCTGATAGTATTACAAATACAAAAAAATCTATAAGTGTAATTCCATTTATAGTTATTACAGTAATTATTTTAATTGCTTTATTCTTTATTCTATTATTGAAATCTAAGAAAAAGAAAAAATATGTTGATGATGAAATAATATAAATATAAGGAGAGTGAATTTATGATTATATCAACAACTCCAACAATTGAGGGTAAGAGTATTAAAGAATACAAAGGCGTTGTGTTTGGAGAAACAATTAATGGAATTTATTTTATGAAGGATTTTACTGCCAGTCTTACTAATATTACTGGAGGTAGAGTACAAGAATATGAAAATGAATTAATTGATGCTAGAGCCAATGCTATGACTGAAATGATTAATAGAGCTAAAGCATTAGGAGCTAATGCTATTGTTGGAGTAACAGTTGACTTAGAGACAATTAATGCTTCAATGATTATGGTACAAGCTAC
>AUXO013044472.1_pt1 | contig 10373 bp, 10 predicted proteins | sample 768731 | NCBI WGS metagenome assembly AUXO01 (sample SAMN02715735, study PRJNA202380) | gut metagenome | biome: sheep rumen | host: Ovis aries | place: New Zealand: Palmerston North | reverse complement strand
AAGATGGAAATTAAAGACCAGCAATGAATAAAGCAACCATTATCACAATCGTAGTGTCTATGCTTCTTTGCTCCTGCGGAGGAGTGGACAAGCCACAGACACCGTCAGCCCACCGTGGCGTGTACCATTGGAAGACCACCTATAACCCCACCGACTGGGAGAAGAAGTGGATGAAAGACCACAAGGTGGACAAGCTCTACGTCAAACTCTTCGACGTGGAGCCAGGAAGCAAGAATGGTCATGCCGACTACAGTATGGTGCCAGTTGCCACCACACGCTTTGTGCAGGACTTGCCTGATAGTATGGAGGTTGTGCCGGTGGTCTACATCACCGTTGATGCCATCCGCGAGATGGATGCCAAAAATCAATGGTGTAATCCATACAATTACTATGCCGACATGCTTGTTGAGCGTATCAACAAGATGATGCAGCAGAATGGGAAACCTCAATTCCGAGAGGTGCAACTGGATTGCGACTGGACTGCACAGACAAAGGAGACTTACTTCCGACTCTGCATCGATGTAAGGAGGATTCTCCATTCGCAAGGAAAGATACTCAGCGGCACTCTACGCTTGCATCAGTTGCGTGAAGTGGAGCAGCCTGATGAGGTGTGTTATGGTGGAGAAGACACCATTCCCTTTGACCGCAGCCTACTGATGTGCTACAATACTGGCCGTCTGCAAGACCCTGATACAAAGAACTCCATCCTTGACTTTGATGACGTGAAGCCTTACTTAAAACAGTACCACTCCGACAATCTGCCCCGTACCGATGTAGCATATCCAGTCTATACCTGGGGCGTGGACTTTGATGACGAGGGTAAGTTTGTACGCCTCGTGAACTCACAACAGATAATCGAGGAGAAGTGCCATAATCTCCGTGTGGAGACAGGCGAGCCGGATGCGATCCTGCAAACACAGTCCTCCCTGCCGACCCTTGACACCGCCCACACCGTCATTCTTTACCATCTTGATTCGTTGAACCTTTCAAAGTACAGTTATGAAGATATTGAAGCCTTTTATTCTCGTTAGTCTGCTCTTCCCAGCGGCACAAACCCTCGCTTGCGGTCCCTACTATTCCGCACCAGAGGACATGAACATCTACCGTCTGCTGCCATACGGTAAAGAGTTGAGGTATTATGACCCCTATTTTGACAACTTCAGGGTGAAGAACATTCTCCTATGGAGCAAACAGACTGGTTTCAAAGATACCACGTTGATTCGTGATGACATCTATAGTTCTTGGCCACCAGAGCAATGGGAGGAATGTCTAAAGTCAGAACAATATGGAGAGTTATATTCTGGTCAATATGAGAGTCGTGGCGTATTGGCAGGGAACCCTTTTCCGCAGCATCTGATAAACAGCCATGATGAAGATGCCATTCGGCTTCTCTATTGGTCAAAACTGTACGAAAGCATACGCGATGCCCAGCGTTCCCCTTGGTACTACTGCAAAGGTCTTTCCGGCGAGGAACACATGGAGTTATCGGACTTGGCAGACAGCGCGATGGCTCACACCAAAGGTAAATACCGCGACCGATACATCTTCCTTGCCATCAAATCGCTTTGGGCATCCAGACGGTTTGACGAGTGCATTGAGTTCTATAGCAAGCACAAGCGTCATCTACAGAATACCATATTCCACGCTCCGGCGGACGACTACTATTCCCGCTGTCTCTGCGAGGTGGGGCGTGATGACGAGGCTGTGAAGATATACCTTCGGAGGGGCGATGTCACTTCACTGTCATGTATAACGGGTGGCAGTCTTCCGCGTATGCTGGAGATGGTGGGCAAAGCATCCCCCAACAGTCCTATGCTGGCTATGGAGTTGCAGCGTGTACTGCACACTCTTGAGAACAACTACTACTATTTCGACCAGCATTTGGCCAACGCCTCCGACTACTACAATGCCGACTCGCTGTTGCCCGTGGTACTCCGCTTCGCTGATAATACCCGACAGCCCAATCGTGCCATCTGGCAATATACTGCCGCTTGTCTGCTTGACTATATGGGGAAGCCTGCCAAAGGCTTGAAGTATATACGCAATGCCAATTCTTCCGACCCGTTCCTCTCGCAATCCATCCGTGTGCTGCGCTTCTACCTGCATTCCAAGACCGATCCTGTTGGCAACAAACTGGAACAATATGCTATCGAGGAGGTGCAATGGATGGACAGCATCCTTTGTAAGGAATGGGAACAACTCACCTCAAAAGAGCGTACCTTGCTGTTAAAGAACATGATGCCGTGGTGCAATTACAGCATACGATGCTGTTATATGTACGATGCCATGCGCCGAATCATGCTGCCTGACAGTGTTGGTTTATGCTCCCGACTGGCTGCTGCAGGTCGAACCACACGCGCCTTGCAGATGGCCAACACCGCCGACAACCGCATCTACATTTTGGCACGGAACACTCCGTCTTGCAAAGGAAAAAATCTTGAAAAATATGAGTGGTGGTACGATGAAAATGAACATAAAGGGGCATCGACTTATATCTGGATAAACGATAAGAAAGATACGGCTTGCTACACGTTGGAGGCCACCAGTATGAACAGTTACCGCAACGCCATGTTCCTCTTGGCAGACGGAATGACAGCTCGCCAGTTAGAACGCTACCGCCAAAGACAACTGCGTCCGCAAGACACCATCGACCGTTGGTTCAACGAGCGAGGCTACACGGCTTCCGACTACTGGCAAGACATCATCGGAACTCACTACATACGTGAGCGAAATTATAACGCTGCTATTGCACACCTGAAATACGTCTCTACCCATTACCAGTTAAGGATGAACGTGGAGTTTGCTTTCGACCCATTCGGCATCGACCGCTCGCAGAAGAGTAACGACAGCACCCACTATAAACTACATTTCGCGAAGCGTATGCGCAGTCTGGAATGGCGTATGAACCACGGAGATGCCGACAGTCGCGGACTGGCCATGCTTGAATACTCCATCGGTTTACGCAATAGTTTTGACCGATGCTGGGAACTAACCACCTATGGCGTAAATGGGTATGAGAATGACCGATACTATAGCATGCGAGATTTCAAAGCCAACCATTTATGGGGAACACCAGACCCACAAAGCTTTATGGCAGAACACTTGGCCGTTTATGCTCCCACGGCTTTCGCTGATGCCGACAGCCTACAATCCCGTGCTTTCCGTACCTTGCAAAGCGATGAGGCTCGCGCAAAATATGAGCTGCGGCTCTGTAATTTTGCCACCGTCAGGAAACGCTATGCCAACACCGAGACAGGAAAGCACCTTGCTCTTGTATGTGACGAAAGCGGACTATATCAGGGATGGCTTATGAAAAATAATTGGCAGAAAAAAATATAATTCGTATCTTTGCATTTTGGATTTTCGCCACAGACTCTATCAAAATTAAGTTTTATAATGTGAAATAATCAAGGGAGAAACATTTATATGTACTAAAGTTGACATGTCCAGTATACCCAACATCTTTCAAAAAACAGAAAAACAACATACTCCAACAGAAGGTATGATGTGTGATGCCCGTATACAGAGGAACTATATCGTACCTATTTTTTGCAGCAACGGAACAAGTTGTGGATGTGGTTTCTTTGTCGGGAATTTGTTCTTTACATCTGGGCACGTCATTGCAAATATGCCAGAACCACACATTATTATTGCCTCCCGCAACATTCCATTGGCCAAGAACATCCAAGTGACATACCAGAATAATCCTGATGATGCCAACGGCTATGACATCGCGGTATTCAATATTGATGGTATGGAGAGCGATTTGGAGTTTTGTTCTGGGAATATTGAAACAGGAATGTGTCTTGACAGTATCAGTTTCCTGGAGACAAGCCAAGGAACAGAATCCATCTTTTGTACTGCAAATGTACTTGGTGAGGATATGCGGGAAGGAAATTACTACGGTATTGAGACTTCAAAAGCACTCAAGGCAGGGTGCAGCGGAAGTCCCGTGTTCCTCAATGGCAAGGTCGCTGGCATTATTACCAAAGGAAACAATAATGGGGATAACACTCCTTGTACCGAAGAATTACCCCTTAATTTCTGCTTCGTATTGTCATCCAAAGCAATAATGCGTCTGATAGAATCACTTTGATATTCTATCTCCGCAGAAGTCCTTCCTCTTGCATTTGGCGCAGTGGGTTCCCTGCCACACGCTGTCGAGATGGTCGGCAGCGGCATCCACCAGCGAAGGCTCGTCGGTGAGTATTCCAGCCTCAAAGTTACGGTTGCCTTCGCCCTTCATACCGATACCGGCACCAGTGAGGTTGGCGGAGCCTATGTAGGCCACTGCACAGTCGAATATCATTATCTTGAAGTGTACACGCGGACAGAGCTTGCGTTCCAGTTTTGACCACAGCCCAGGGTACTTGTCGAAGTCCTCGCGAAAGTTCTCACCTGGCTCTTTGGCGTGGAGCAATCGTACCTCTACGCCTCGCTTGAGCAGCTTGTCGAGAATGGATAGGAACGGAACGACATCCTTGCCGCTGCCGACATACAAGTCTTTTAGGTCAGCCGTGCCTATCCATAGGTCGTGCTTGACCTTCTCGCAATGCGATAGGACATCAGTGTAGTGGTCTCTGTCGGCAATGTACTTTATCATACGGACTTAACGGTATCTTCCATCAAAGACGATGCGAAACCATCGGCCAGTTGCAGGATTGAACACAACGGGTACTTGTCTTTGGCCGCATTGAGATTGCCCAGGGCCTCACGACTCTGAAACGGCAAATCCCAGGCCGTCATGTGCCAGCGGATGGCTGCAATCTCCGCATCTGTCAAGTCCAAACCCAGACGGAGCAGTATGATGACGCTTTTCTCTCCGTGACCAAGAGGGAAGTTGCTGTAGTCCACGGTATAGCCGTCGTACTCTTCCCATCGCCCAAAACTGTTCTGGCGCTTCTTCTTAACCTCCTTGTACACGTCGGCTTTGCACACGTCGTGCAGCAAAGTGGCGATAGCGATGCTGTCCTCTGGCAGCTGTTCCTCCAATGAAGGGTTAAGGCTCAATGCCGTGGCACGCAGACGCATGGCTGCGGTATATACGTTGAGGGAGTGGTCTGCCAGACCGCCCTCGTAGTTGCCGTGGAAGTTGGTGGAGGCAGGAGCCATGAAGAATCCGCTCCCTTTCAGCCAGTCCATCACCTCGTCGATACCTTGTCGGTCAGTTTTGTCGAGGATTTCAAGTATCTTGTCTTTGGTTGTCATTATCTTTCTTCGTTTTAGTCTATTTTCGCTTTGTTCTGGAAAATTTCCTGAATCCTTTCAAAATTATACATATCAGCCATTCCTAAATATTCGGCGGCTTTTATAGCATCGCTCGTATATGTCACTAACCAATAATCGGTTTTAATACGGTAATATTCTTTGTCTTTCTCTATCTTTGCCCAAATTATGCAACATTCCATATCACCCTCCGGCAACTTGATAGCGGCTTCCAACGCATCTCTCTCACTCTCATAGATACTACAATTCTTTATTATCTCTCTCTGCTTTTCAGTATATTCGGGATGTGCTTCCATGCGAGACTTGGCACTCTCATAGAGATAACGCAATTGTTCTTGATTTATTCTATATCCATATTCCATAATCTCCGCTTCCGATTATTGACAGTCTGCGATTCGCTTCGTCGTGAAAAACGTATCATTTCCGAAGTCTCTTCAATATCTCACCATATACATCCCGTTCTTTCGTATTGAGGTTATTTCTCGATAGTTTCTGCACAAGAGGATGCTCGTTGACGATAAATCTGTTTTCAAACTTTTCCATCTCGTCTCCAATAAGAGACTTCCATTGTTTCTCTGAACGCATCACCAAGAAAAGTGCATCTGGCTCTTCATAGAGAATCCTGCGGATAAGATGCTTTGCGTAATATTGTGTTGGCAGGGTTTCCATCTTAAAATGAGACCCCATCTCTTTAGAAAAGTATGGAATATATTGAATAAGTGCAATCTTCTTCATAAAGTCGTACTTCTCATCCTTCAGGTCTTCCTTGATGTCATCCATCATCCTTCGCCAGTAGCCATCACCAATCACATTATCCTCTTCGTTAAACACGACAGAGCTGCCTTCCTCGAAGCATATATTGTCGTACAGAGACGAAAGGAAGGTTTCCCTGTGCTTCTCGTCAAGCATGGAGACCAACTGACCGTTCAGCCGCTCCACATAGCCAGGATTGAGGCTCAATATTACAAGTTTAGGATTTCGTAAATTGCCTCGGTAAGGCTCAGGGGGAATGTTGAGAATAAACTGCTTGTCATTTGCCTTTTTGTGCCGTTCATTGTAGTCTTCTATCACTCTACGGTCTCCCTCATAAACAGCCTGCTCGTCCTCGGCGAGACGGATGCTCCACGGACTGTGTCGGAAACACTGCCATTTGTTGTAGACGGCCGGCCAGGGATTAGAACATTCTAAATCGACCATAGAGAAGTGTTCGTCATACTGACACGGTTTCATAAGGAAATCCTGCATCTCCTCTCTCGACATACCTCTCAATACAGACTCATCCATGCGCATCTTCTTCAGTTCATGGCGGTGTGAATAGTCATTCACGGTGTACCGCATCATCAGTTCGTCTTTCAGCAGTTGCACCACATCCTCCAGTTTCACCCTGTCCTCGTCAAACAGGAAACTCCATGCCTTGCCTGTACGAAGATACATTATTGTTGCTGCCATACCGTTCTTGTACTGGTGCTCTCTTGAATACGGGGCATAGTCACGGACACGTTCTCTAATCTCCTCTACAAGATCAAAGCCGTGATAAAGTACGTATGCAAGATGTATGGCACGTTTCTCCATAGGTAATTGATTGTACTCATGGCAACCAGGCTCAAGCATGGCTTTTATGCCATAGGGAAGCGTCAGCCTCTCGCCAAATTCATGGTACTGTTGATAATTGAAGTCCATAGCATTGAATTTAATATCCTTCATACATTGAGAAAACCACACTTTGCATTTCTTCTGGGAGCATGTAAACCGCGCTCTTCCACATCTCTTTCGGCACTCCGTAATATGCCTCGGCAATACCGCCAGTTATATTAGCGATGGTGTCGCTATCACCTCCGAGGGATACCGCAATACGGATGGCGCTCTCGAAGTCTTGGCTCTCCAAAAAACACCCAATGGCCTGCGGAACGCTTCCCTGACACGTTTCGTTAAATTGGTAGCGGGGACGTATCTCATCGATGGTGAAGTTGAGGTCATAGCCGTACAATTTCTCAACCATCTTCCTAATTTCCTCCTTGGGTCTGCGCTCTTCTGCCATAAGGATACAGTCCGTAATAGCCATCGCGCCCTTTATTCCCTCTGGGTGGTTGTGGGTGCAGACTGCGGAAGCCGTGGCCCACGTCAATGCCTGCTCGCGATTGCCTTTTGCAAGGAATGCACATGGAGAGACGCGCATCGCCGAGCCGTTGCCGAAAGAGTCATACGGTTTTGGATTCTTGGACAGCAGCCATTTGAAAAAGCGCCCACCGTAACCACGGTTAGGGTACTTGCGGCCATACTCGTGCATCACCTCCCCGAAGGGTCTTTTGCTCAAAATGGCATCGGCTACAGCCACGGTCATAACCGTGTCATCGGTGAACTTGCAGTCTGGATGGAAGAACTCAAACTCTGTTGAACGGTGGTTGTGAAATTCAAATCGCGACCCTACAATGTCGCCAATAATTGCTCCTATCATACTGTATATGTTTTATTTGTTTATATTCAATAACAAGGTGTTCCTTTTATAGTTCCTGCCGGTGGGAATGGTAGTGGTTCCGTTGTGCCAAGCATAACACCATTGTCGAGGCAACATGCCATGTCTTCAAAGGCATAGAACAACTGCCCCTGCTGTGCGAGATGGAGTGCGTGCCGGAACCATTTCTTGTACGCAGGATCACTTCCCTTCGCAGCCTTCACGAGTTTCGGGTACTCCTTGCAGAAACGGTCAGCAGCCTTTTGAATGTCGAGAGTAGGGTCTTCGTCCTGGAACAGATTTCCAAACGAGATATTCACCGTTGTCGGTCCCCATGACTGGTCTGCACATATCGCTCCGCATTGCTCATAGGTATTGCTCTTGGTTGTGGCGATGCAACGCCAGGATAAGTGTACCGAAGGACAGATGCGCAACAGTTCATAGCCGCGATTATGCAGTTCCGCTATTACCCTTAACTCAAAGATATAGGGATATATCCACATTTGTTCCTGGAGTGCCTTGTATATTGCAAGCACATCCTCGGGGCGCTCGTTACAGTAACACCAGTGAGGAGTGCGGCTCATGCGGGTGGCTATAATGCCGAGACAGTAAATGTTGCGTATGTACTCAAAATCAGCGGGGGTAATCTTGTCAAACACATTTATCCAAGAAAGATACGAAAAGCACAGCCCAAGATGCTCCTCAAACCCCTCGTGGCCTTTCTCTATCTCTGGGATATAGGAGAAAATCCTATCCCAATATGATTTTGTCCTGTTGTCGAAAAAGAGCTTGTACTCCTCACGGGCTTCACGTTTCCCAAGCAATGTAAGAGACTCATCCCAAAAACAATCCGCAAAAATGCTCTCCATCTGTTCGTTGCAAAAAATGACGATTCGTTCCTTCTCGTCAAAACAATCCCGTAGATACGCGAAAATGCAACGGAGAATGGCACGTGCAGTTTCATGGTCGTTCATTCCTCCCATCGGATAAAATGCGATTACGTTTGAGCCATCCTTTTTCATCTTCCTAAAGGCTTCCTTAATTGCATCAGACAGAATCCTGCCAGTCCCCATACCTTTATGGAGACAAGCATGGGTTTTAATGCTATCGAGTTGTTTTTTATCTGTCGTGATTTCAATGTAACTTGAATACGTATTCATAGTGTACCTCCATATCTGTCAAAACTCCAAGCGGAAACTGCCGCTTTCCTTCATGTGGTTGTAGCTCTCCTCATCGAAGCAGAAGAGCTTGCGCTTGCGCCCCATCACTCCGCATCGCTCCGCGAGGTCAGCCATCTTGTCGCTGGCACCCGACTCATCCTCCACCTCACGCAGCACGCCGGTCTGCATCATCTTCTTGTGGAAGTTACGGCGGTCGAAATGCACCCCAAGGATGCTCTCATAGAGGCGTTGCAGGTCGCCGATGCCGAACTTCTCCTCCAGCAGACCGAAACCGATAGGCTCGAAGTGGATGTCCTGGCGGATGCGACTCATCGCCTGACGGAGTATAAAGTCGTGGTCGAATGCCAACTGCGGAATGTCGTCGATAGCCCACCACTTGGCGTTGGCGGCATCGTCACCGCCCTTCACCTCGGACTGGCGAGCCAGCGCGTAGAACGCTATGGATACGATACGCTCACGGGGGTCACGGTGTACGCCGCTGAACGCTCCCAACTGCCGGATGCTGCTGGTCAGGATCAGTCCAGTCTCTTCTTTCAGTTCACGCGACGCGCACTCTTCGGCTGTCTCATCCATACGCATGAAACCTCCTGGGAACGCCCACATACCTTTGTATGGGTCGAGGCCACGCTGAATAAGCAACACCTTGAGTTTATGGCCGTCAAAGCCAAACACCACGCAGTCCGTGGCTACCGCAGGATGGGGATATTCGTATTCGTATTTTGCCATAATCGTATGCAATCTTTTGATGCGTAAATTTTACGCAAAAGTACAACTTAAATTCAAACTGACAAAATATTTTTGCGTATTTTTTACGCAATGTAAAATAATTCACTTGTATTCAAAATGATAGTATTGAAAATATTTTTGAATACCACGCTAAATATTGCGTATTTTTTACGCATTTTTGGCCATTAAAACACAAAAAATGCCCACCACGCACACGCATGATGGGCTGCTAACAAAGATGAAGACTCGCCGTTACCAGCGGCGATAGTAGCACCAATTTAGGTTAGAGTAATATACGCCGTCAAGCCGGTGCCATGAGCCAAAGAGTTTCACCTCGTCACCGCGCATGAAGATGAAACGCGATGCACCGCGCTTGCGGTCTACATAATCCCACAACTTCTTGTTGCCCCACCCAACGACCTCTAATTTAGGCAGAAATAGCTCTCTAAAGAAGATTTCGCTGTCGGTCATATCATCGTGCGACTCGATGGGCAAAATGCCGTTATGGGCAAACCACACGCCGCTTTCGCGGTCAAAGAACGGATGGCAGTTGGCACGGCTGACTGAGCCGTGGGTGGCCAGTCTAAAATGGATGATGCAGTCGGCACTCTTCTTGCGCTTCTGTATGGCCTTGGTAAAGTACCGAAACGAAAGAGTCTTGCAGCAATGTCCGTCGCTGTCGGCAAAGCCGATGCCGTGGCGGTTATACATAAAGACGGCTTCTAACGTCTGTATTGTCGGCGTTTCTACGCCTGCAGGGATATAAAGGATGCAGCACATAATTGATT
>AUXO010369920.1_pt1 | contig 10374 bp, 9 predicted proteins | sample 768731 | NCBI WGS metagenome assembly AUXO01 (sample SAMN02715735, study PRJNA202380) | gut metagenome | biome: sheep rumen | host: Ovis aries | place: New Zealand: Palmerston North | reverse complement strand
TATGACAAGATCATCATTATGACTGATGCCGACGTAGATGGTGCTCATATTGCAACACTTCTTCTTACATTCTTCTATAGATTTATGCCTGATCTTATAAGACAGGGCCATGTATATCTTGCACAGCCACCTCTTTATAGATTAGAGAAGAATAAGAAAATCTGGTATGCCTACAGTGATGATGAATTATCAAATATCATTGATCAGGTAGGAAGAGATCAGAATAATAAAGTTCAGCGATACAAAGGTCTTGGAGAAATGGATGCTGAACAGCTTTGGGATACTACAATGGATCCAGAAAAGAGAGTACTTCTTCGTGTAGCAATTGATGATGATGATGAATCAGAAGTTGATCTTACATTTAATGTACTTATGGGTGACAAAGTAGAGCCTAGAAAGAAGTTCATTGAAGAAAACGCCAAGTTCGTTAAGAATCTTGATGTATAGGAGGAGAGAAGATGGACGACGATAAGATATTTGATAATGTCCGTGAAGTAGACTTAAAAAAGACTATGGAACAGGACTATATAGATTATGCCATGAGTGTTATCTCTGCCCGTGCTCTTCCAGACGTAAGAGATGGTCTTAAACCTGTTCAGAGAAGAATTCTTTATTCTATGATAGAGCTCAACAACGGTCCGGATAAGCCACATCGTAAGTGCGCCCGTATCGTCGGTGATACAATGGGTAAATATCATCCACATGGTGATAGTTCAATTTATGAAGCTTTAGTAAAGCTTGCTCAGGAATGGAATACAAGATATCCACTTGTAGATGGACATGGTAACTTTGGTTCAATAGATGGTGATGGCGCAGCTGCCATGCGATATACAGAAGCTCGTCTTACAAAGATTTCTATGGAAATGCTTGCTGATATCAATAAAGATACAGTAGATTTCATACCAAACTTTGATGAGACAGAAAAAGAACCAACTGTTCTTCCTTCAAGATATCCAAACCTTCTTGTAAATGGAGCTTCAGGTATTGCTGTAGGTATGGCAACTAATATACCTCCTCATAATTTAAAGGAAGTTACAGATGCAGCTGTAAAAATCATTGATAACAGAATCAATGAAGATAGAGAAACAGAAATTGATGAGATCCTTAGTATAGTTAAGGGTCCTGATTTCCCTACAGGTGCTGAGATTCTTGGTAAAGCAGGAATTGAGGAAGCATATCGTACAGGTAGAGGAAAGATAAGAGTAAGAGCCATTTCTGATATAGAGCCAATGGCAAATGGTAAGCAGAGAATTGTGATTACAGAGCTTCCATATATGGTAAATAAGGCTCTTCTTATCCAGAAGATTGCTGATCTTGTTAAGAATAAGAGAGTAGATGGTATTACAGATCTTCGCGATGAATCATCTCGTGAAGGCATGAGAGTTGTTATTGAACTTCGTCGTGATGCAAATGCAAATGTAATACTCAATAATCTCTATAAACATACACAGTTAGAAGACACATTTGGTGTTAATATGCTGGCTCTTGTTAAGGGACAGCCAAAAGTTCTTAATCTCCTTGATATGCTTAAGTATTACATTAAGCATCAGGAAGATGTTGTAACAAGAAGAACTAAATATGACCTTAATCAGGCAGAAAAGAGAGCTCATATATTAGAAGGATTGCTTATAGCTATCGATAATATTGATGAAGTTATAAAGATAATCAGAGGTTCTAAGAGTGTAGCTGATGCAAAGACTGCTTTAATGGAAAGATTCGGTCTTACAGATGTTCAGGCTCAGGCTATTGTAGACATGAGACTGAAGGCTCTTACAGGTCTCGAAAGAGAGAAGTTAGAGGCTGAATATAAGGAATTAATGGAAAAGATTGCAGAATTTAAAGCAATACTTGCTGATCCTAAGAAACTTCTTTCAGTTATCAGAGAAGAGATGCAGGTTATATCTCTTAAATATAGCGATGACAGAAGAACAAAGATTGGTGCAGCAGTTGGTGAGATTGCAGATGAAGATCTTATTAAGGTTGAAAATACTGTAATTGCCATGACACATCTTGGATATATCAAACGTATGACAGAGTCTAATTTCCATGCCCAGAATAGAGGCGGTAAGGGAATTAAGGGTATGCAGACTATAGAAGATGACTATATAGAAGATCTTCTTATGACTACAACTCTTCATTACATTATGTTCTTTACAAATAAGGGACGTGTATACAGACTTCGTACATATCAGATTCCAGAAGCTGGACGTACAGCGAGAGGCGTTGCTATTGTAAATCTCCTTCAGCTTGATGGTGATGAAAAAGTAACAGCAATCATCCCAATCAGAGAATACAGCGATAAGAAGTATCTTATCATGGTTACAAAGAATGGTATGATCAAAAAGACTGCTGAGACAGAATATGAGAATATCCGTAAGAATGGTATCATTGCCATGACTCTTAAGGATGATGATGAACTTATCGAAGTTAAGACAACTGATGACACAAGAGATATATTCATGGTATCAAAGCTTGGTATGTGCATCAGATTTAAGGATACAGATGTAAGAGGTACTGGACGTTCTTCAATGGGCGTTAGAGGTATGAATCTTTCAGCTGGTGATGAAGTAGTTGGAATGCAGATGAATACTCAGGGTAAATCACTTCTCATCGTATCTGAAAATGGTCTTGGTAAGAGAACAGATATTGAAGAATTTACAGTTCAGAAACGTGGTGGAAAGGGCGTTAAGTGCTATAAGATCACTGGAAAGACTGGAAATGTAATTGGTGTTAAATGTGTAAATGATGATCATGAGATTATGATGATCACAACTCAGGGTATCATTATCAGAATCAAGTGTGCTGATATTTCAACATACGGAAGAGTAGCATCAGGTGTAAAGCTTATCAATGTTGATGTTGCAAATGAAGTTGCAGTAGCAAGTATCGCTAAGGTAAGAGATGCTGTAACAGATGATAATGGAAATGAGATAAAAGAGGAGATGATGGAATCTTCTAATGAAAATGCAGAAGCCGATACAGAGGAAGATTCAGAAAAATAATCATTAGGTATTAATTTATCTTTGTCGGGGGTGGCAAAATGGATGGTTTTATGGAACACATTGATAATCTTACAGATACCAAAGGGCTTGAAGAATTTCTTCATATTGCTATTTACTGGGTAGCTGTAATTGTAATAATTATCTTTGTTTTCTACGTTTGCATTAAGGTTAATAACTTTGTACAAAGAAAACGTTCCGGTAAGAAGAAAAAAGATAGGGACGATTACTTGGCATAGTTTCTAAGGCACAGCAGATTTTATCTGTTGTGCCTTAAAGTTTATAATCAAGGAGTGCTATATGAGAGAATTAGATGCAGTTGTTGTGACAGAAGCTGTTAAAGAAATGTGTATTGAAGCAAATCTTAAACTTGCTCATGATATTGAGGAAAGAATAGAATATTCTGTAAATACAGAAAAATCAAGACTTGCAAAGAAGATACTTGGACAGCTGGTACTTAATATGCAAACCGCAAAAGAATGTCAGATTCCTATATGCCAGGATACCGGTATGGCCGTATTTTTTGTTAAAGTAGGTCAGGATCTTCATATAAATGGTAATCTTACCGATGCCATTAATGAAGGAGTAAGAAGAGGTTATTCTGAAGGTTATTTAAGAAAATCTGTTGTTGGAGATCCTATTCTTCGTGTAAATACTAAAGATAATACTCCTGCCATTATCCACTATGATATTGTTGATGGAGAAGATTTAGAAATACTTATAGCTCCAAAGGGTTTTGGAAGTGAGAATATGAGTAAGATATTCATGCTTAAGCCAGCGGATGGAATTGATGGTATCAAAGAAGCAGTAATAAATACAGTTAAAGAAGCTGGTCCAAATGCCTGTCCTCCATTTGTTGTGGGGGTTGGTATCGGTGGTGATTTTGAACTTGCTGCTAAACTTTCAAAGAAAGCACTTACAAGAAATCTTGATGAAAGATCATCATTAGAACATATAAAGAAATTGGAAGATGATCTTTTAAATGATATAAATAAGTCAGGTATTGGTCCTGCAGGACTTGGTGGAAGTACAACAGCTCTTGCAGTAAATATTGAAACTTATGCTACTCATATAGCAGGAATGCCTGTAGCAGTAAATATGTGTTGTCATGTTAATAGACATGTAAAACGTGTATTATAGGAGGAAAATAGAAATGGAAACAACATTACAGGTACCTGCAGATAATGAGGAATTAAAGAATCTTCGTTCAGGAGATTATGTGTATATAACCGGAACAATCTATACAGCCAGAGATGCTGCTCATAAGAGAATGTATGATAGTTTATTAAATGGAGAAAATATACCAATAGATCTTAATGGAACATTTATATATTATCTTGGTCCAACACCAGCAAGACCTGGAGAAGTAATTGGTTCAGCAGGGCCTACTACTTCAAGTCGTATGGATAAGTATACTCCACTTCTTTTAAATCAGGGATTAAAAGGAATGATAGGAAAAGGAAAAAGAAGTGAAAAGGTGATAGATTCAATCAAAGAAAATGGTGCTGTTTATTTTGCAGCAGTTGGCGGAGCTGGGGCACTTCTTTCTAAATGTATCAAATCATCAGAAGTTATTGCTTATGATGATTTAGGAACTGAAGCAATAAGAAAGCTTTATGTTGAAAATCTTCCTGTTATTGTTATAGTAGATAGTGAAGGAAATAATCTTTATGAATCTGCAGTAGAGGAATATAAGAATAGATATGGCAAAGAAGCGTAGACGTCGAAGAAGAAAAATAAGCAGACGTGAAAAAATATTTAATATAGTTTCATATTCATTAATGGCTGCGGTGGTTTTAGGTTATCTTGCATGGGCTTTTCTTACAAGAGGATCTATTACTATTAAAGGATCTATAGAGGATTATTTTAATGCAGTCAATGAGGAAAATGTAGAGAAGTATATAGAATGCTGCTATCCAAAAAAATGGGAGAAGAATTATACACCTGATTCAAATCAGGTAAGTCTTCATGGAATAGTAGAAGATGTATTTAAATATCAGTCAGGTGCAACATACAGCACCATTGAAATTAAGAATACAGAAAAATTAGAAAAGGTATTCGTTGACAGAATAAAGCGTGGAATAAAAGAAATCTATGGACTTGATCTAAATATCAGTCAGGTTTACAGAGTACGTTTTACTGTTAAAATGAGATATGAATACCAGGGAGATATCATTGAGAAAGAAACCGATGTACTTATAAGATACATTTATAAATACCATGAAAAATGGTACTATCTCGCAGATTCTCTGGTACTCGTTAAATTAAATCTCGATGAACAATAATTCTTAATTCTGATATATTTTTTTACCAATCATAAGCATTTCGGTGATTTCATCGAAATGCTTTTTTGTTATTTCTTCTCCAGGTGCAACTATAGGAATACCAGGTGGATATACATAAATATATCTATCTACTACCTTACCGATACAATCCTTAAGATAAAAAGCTCCATCAACAGTAGAAAGGAGAAGATCACTTCCAATTTCTTTTTTATTATAAGTATTTAAATGAGATAAGATTTCATCCATTTTTAAAAGGGATTCATATAAATAATCAAAATCATCTGAAGAATCCATTACACTGGATATTAGTGTTACATATCTGTCAGCACTCATTTCAACAACAATTTTAAATTCCTCAGAAAGGATATCAGATATCATTTCACCATTGATGGAATCTTCATCAGAAATAAGTACAAGTCTGGATCTGTCATAATCTTCATCAGGTGTAAATAAATGAAAATTTTTAAACTTATGAAGGGACATATTGAATCTAAAATCATCAATAAGATCATAATAAGATATAAATTTATCCCTGTTTTCATTACAAAAGAAAATACATTTTTCAATTACCTGCATAAAAATATATGAAGGTGATGTTGATTGAAAGACTGATAAATATCTGATGAGATAAGGTTTTAATTCTTCTTTTAACATAGATCCATTAGGTATATGGATTATTGCAGTCTGAGTAAGAGAAGGAAGAGTCTTATGAAGGCTCTGAATTACTATGTCACTTTCAGCATAGATGGCAGAACTTTCTCTTAACTTTTTTTCAGATAAAAATGGCAGGTGTGCACCATGAGCTTCATCAACAACAAGAGGAATATCATCTTTAATTTTAGAAATTCCTCTTATATCACTGAATACTCCTTCATATGTAGGAGATGTAAGTACTATAAATAAAGGAATCAGATTTTGATCCTTTGCTTCATTTAAGGCTTTAATAAAATCATCTTTAGTTACACCTTTGTATATTCCTGTATATTCATCTTTAGATGGATATATATATATTGGATCGATACTTAGAAGTGATAAAGCATTAAATACAGAGGTGTGGCAATTTCTAGCCACTAAAGCTGTATATTTATTATCCGGATATTTATCTTTAATATATGAAGATGCTGCATAAAGTGAAGAAAGAATCCCAGAAGTAGACCCATTAAAGAGATATCTTGTAAGAAAAGTCTTATAACAAAGAGAAGCTTCATGCTGAGATTTTAAGATCATTCCGTTCTCTGGATGATGATAATCATCAAGACCAGGGACTTCAGTGAAATCATATAAAAATAGCTCATCAAGATATGAGCCAAATACTTTTTTTCTTTTATGACCCGGCATATGCCATGGCTTATAATCATTTGAAAGGTAGCTTTTAATTGTTTCTTCTATATATTTTTTCATAATAAAACCTTTTTAAAATAAAATAAGGAACTAATCTGATATTTAATGAAAAGAATAGCACATAAAAAATAATGAGGCAAATATTTAATTGCATAATACAAGTTGTGACATATGTTATAAAAGTTTTTGTTAATAATTAATAATAGTAAATTATTATTATTTTATAATAAAATGCTATATTGGGATTTAAAATAATTATTCGTGGGAGGACGAAAAAATGAAAACATCAACAAGCAGTCCAAGATCGTCTGCAGTAACATTTTTTATAATAGCAGCTATTGCTATTGCTTTTGCAGGTGTGATACTTGCTAAGAATTCAAGACTTATACTTAAGAATGAGGCAGATGATTTATTAGAAGTTCTTGATGCGGGTGAAGAACCAAAAGACGGTAACTATTACAAATTAACTCTTTATTATCAGTTTGGTAATTATGCAGAGATGCAGCATAAGAGAAACGGTATTACAACTGGTAAGGATCAGTATTTTGTAGGTTTAATTGAAGATGGAACTGTTGTTTCATTTAAGGTTAAGGATAAGAATGTAATCAGTAAGTTTAAGAGCCTTGAAGATGCAACATATGACTATTTTGAAGGCAAAAAGGATTCTACTGAAGGTTATCAGATTGAACTTACAGGTAAGTGGTCAAAAATTGGTAATAGCAAGATCAAGTCATATTATAAGGATGCTATAGATCAGTTAGGTTTACCATCAACTTTTAAGGTAGATTATGTTAATTGTTTTGATGCTTCACAGAATAGAGGTTCACTTATTACATTAGTCGCTATTGTTGGAATAATAGGTATTGTATGTGCAATCCTTGGAGTTGCATCAATAGGTCAGGCTAGGTCATTAGAGAAGCAGAGAGCTGAAATTGATAATTTAACAAAGAATAATCAGAATCCATTCTTAGACAATACAATGAATAATGGATATACATCAAATGAAAATCCATTTATGGATCCATATGCATCAAATATAGAAAATGCGTCAAATACAGAAAATGAGTCTATAGATTTTTATTCATCAAATTCATCAAATACTGATAATGGTTATTACAACAATAATGATAATCAGTTTTAACTAGATTTTTAAAGCTCATTAATGAAAGTTAATTATTGTCATTTAAATATGACAAATAAATAAAAAAAGGGGACTCAACTATGTCAGACAACATTAAAGAAACGACAGCTTCTGCAGGGTGGAGAGAAAATAAGTGGATAAGAGGAGCTATTCCTGCACTTCTTCTTCATTGCAGTATTGGTACTGTTTATTGCTGGTCAATATTCAGTCAGGAAATTGCAGATGCAATTGGACATAACAATAGTTCTGTTCAGTGGGCATTTTCATTTGCTATTTTCTTCTTAGGAATGTCAGCTGCATTCCTTGGTAACTTTGTTGAGAAAGATATTCATAAGGCTTCACTTATTGGAACAATCTGTTTCTCACTTGGTATGCTTGGAACAGGATTCTTCATCAGCTATGGTATGAAGCATCAGGGAAGTAATTTAGCACTTTTTGGAATTTTCCTTTGCTATGGATTTATCATGGGTATTGGTCTTGGAACAGGTTATCTTTCACCTGTAAAGACACTTATGCTTTGGTTTAAGGACCGTAAGGGTCTTGCTACAGGACTTGCTGTTGCAGGTTTCGGTGCTGCTAAAGCTATTGCCAGCCCAATCATGGATAAGCTTGATAAGTCAGTAGGCGTTGATAAGATGTTTATGATCATGGCAGGAGTTTATTTTGTAATGATGTTTGTTGGTCATCTTCTTTTAAAGAAACCAGCTGGTTGGCATGAACCACAGAATAAGGAAGAAAAGAAGAGCATCATTTCAGTTATAAAGACAAGACCAATCGGTAATTATATCGGTATATGGTTAATGTTCTACATCAATATCACATGTGGTCTTGCTATCATTTCACAGGAGAAACCACTTGTAAAGTGTATCGGACTTTTTGCTTCAGCAGCAATGGTTTCAACAGTATCAGCTGTATTTAATGCAGGTGGACGTCTTGGTTTCTCAGCATGGGCTGATGGACTTAAGGATAGAAATACAATCTATAAGATAATCTTTGTTCTTTCAATTGCTTTTACAGCACTTGTTATTGTATCAAAGGGTATCAGTAACGGAGCAGGAAATCCATTACTTATAGCTCTTGTACTTGGTCTTATCTTTGTTGTTAATGCAGGATACGGTGGAGGATTCTCAAATGTTCCAACACTTCTTTCAGACCATTATGGTATGAGTAACATTTCAGCTATTCACGGTATTACACTTTCAGCATGGGCTTTCGCTGGACTTACAGGAAATCAGATGGCTACATTTATTGTTAACCATGTTGGTAAGTTTGAAACTATTATGGTAAATGGTAAGGAAGAATTAGTTAACCCAACAGGTTATCAGACAGTTCTTTATGTAACTCTTGGACTTTACATAGTTGCATTACTTCTTTCTGTTTTACTTGTAAAACCTTCAGAAAAAGCTCTTGAAGCTAAGAAGGAAAAATAATAAAAAGTTAGGATTATATTTTTTAAACTCTTATTTGATACTTTTTGTAGCAAATAAGAGTTTTTTTTATTATAATGGTAATGTGAAATTTGTTTCATAGTTCATTGTTGAGAGGAATAAAAAAATGGCAAAGGAAAAGATTGCTGAAGATCTTGAGGTATTAGAGGGACTTAAAAACGTTGATTTTGTTGAAAATCTTTACAAAGATCAGTTACAGGGGCTCAATCTTAAAATAGATAAAAAGAAAGAAAAGATGTATTCAAGCACATTGGTTGCAGCGATAATTACTGTGATCACCATCATTATGGGTGCAGAAAGTATTAAAAGTATGAGAATTCCTAATACGGGAACACAAAAGATATATGATTCAATACTCATTGTATTTACCGTAGGATTTTTATTGGTAGATATAGCCTTTGTATATAAAGCATTAAGAAATATATTTGATTTTATATATCAGGAAGGTAAACTTAATATATTAAAAACAAAACAGGGTGAATATACAGGTATTTATGCAGAAAAATATCATTGTGAAAGTAAAGTAAGGGAATTAAAAGATCTTAAAGCTAAAGTTGCTGAATATAGAACAGTAGATTATGTTTATAAAGCAGAATCAGTTAAATATGAAGAGATACGCCATGAAGATTTTCAACAGGCCGTTGATTCATATAAGATCATGATCTTATTTATAGAATTAATATCTATTGTTTTACTTGCTTTTATTTTTTCATATGTATTTTAAGTATAAGGAGAAAACGTATGAGGATTTATCTTGCATCGCCTTTTTTTAATGAAAAAGAATGTGAAGTATTAAGTAAGGCTGAAAATATTTTAAAAGAAAGAGGGTTTTCTTTATTTTCTCCAAGGGAACATGAGACCAGAGAGGGAAATGTAGGAAGTCCTGCCTGGAGTAAAGAAACATTTTCAAATGATAAAGCTGCAATTGACTGGTGTGAAGTTGTTGTAATGCTTTATTGGGGTAATTATAGTGATTCAGGGACAGCCTGGGAATGTGGATATGCTTATGCAACACATAAACCGGTTGTTGTAGTACAATTAGGAGAATCATCGAATCTGATGATTCATGAAGGAAGTCATACCAATCTTTATAGCTTAGAAGAGTTAAGAGACTATGATTTTGATATGATGCCAAGAGAAGGATATAAGGGAAAGATGTT
>AUXO017275013.1_pt1 | contig 10375 bp, 16 predicted proteins | sample 768731 | NCBI WGS metagenome assembly AUXO01 (sample SAMN02715735, study PRJNA202380) | gut metagenome | biome: sheep rumen | host: Ovis aries | place: New Zealand: Palmerston North | reverse complement strand
GTCGTAAACGTACAAATAGCTGTACGAGCCAGCGTCCATTCGAAAAATGTATTTGTGCTTCGTCCCCTGTTGTCCGCAATCCTCGGTCTCCTCCCTCTGGTCGCTTGATGGATAAAAGAAGTACGAGCCGACGGGGGCCGTTCCAAACTCCAGATACTTGTGACCCTTTCGGTCATACGGGATGACGGTCACTTCGACTTTGTTTGTTTCCCATTTCGCGTAAACCGTGTGATCGTAATTCTTGGTGCAGACTGTTTCAGCGGTGACAAGCGTTCCTCTGCTTCCGAGCGACGTGTACCATCCGAGAAACGTGTGTCCGGCGTAAGTTGGAACGGGGAGTATGCCGTAGGGGTCGTTTACGACAACCTCCTTCGTCGTGGGCGAAACCTGACCACCGTTCGGGTCGAAAGTCACAGTCACGTATGGAACCCAGAAATAGGCGACGCACCTGACATATCCAACGTTCCTGCAAGAACCGCTTTCAATCTGATACTGGTCATACGTCTCGTCTCTGTTGTAGAAGCGGATGTAGCGGAAGACGTAGCGCGGCAACACGGGTTCCACTTTCCACTCAAATCTGAAGTTCTGCCCGTAACTGTCCCCCATTTGGTAGAGCCACACAAACCTTCCCGAACCAGAGGGATCAACGCTGTGCGGAAATACGCTGGCGTCTCCCGTAATTGTTATCTCCCAGCTTATAGTCTCAAATGCACTGGAACCACCTGCGGCACAGTTTATTGCGAGCGGGCAGGCCGCGTCCTAAACCATCCACGTAAAACCGTTGAATGTGGTGTCGTTCTCGTAAGTCTGGGGATCCCTCTCGTATTCGGGTTTGTACGTCACCGTGTACCGGTAGTGGTATTTGTAGTCTATCGTCACTCCGAGCGCGGGGTAGAAATGCACTTCGGCGTAGTTTATGTACGCGCCGCCTGAGCCGTAGAACACTTCATACGTCCCCAGCCCGTTTGTGTTGACGCTGACTGTCACCTGTGCCGCCATAATGATTCTCCCTTACTCCCCTGTCCATGGTGTCGTTTCAATGTAGCCAAGCTCCTCCTCTTCTTCGCTGACTTCTGAGAGGAGCCCTTTTTCAAACTTGAACTGCTTTCCCTTCACGACAATTTTATAGTTGCTTGAATCCCACTCAACTGAAGTCACCAGAGGGAAAGTATCTGAGACTCCTTCTGTCTCTGCGGCACTCGACACGAAACGTATCACTGGGTGTTCGGGGTCGGATTCGTCCACGGTAATTTTGCCGGACTGAGGGTTTGCGTCCCTATCCCCCTTTAAGTTCTACAGGCGGTTTACAGCGAAGTTCCATGTGTTCACGAACTCTGGGAAGTTCTTGCCCGTCAGCAACTTGCCTTTCTCTAGCGTCTGGATATAAGAAGGTTTCGCCATTGTCCGATCTCCTTACGCCTCGTCGTAGTCGCGCCTGTTTTCCATCGTGAAAAGGGTCTCTGGAGAAGAGTACGACGCAACGCGGTTCCTTGAATCATCTTCACGGACTGAAATCACAACGTCGTACATATGACCAGCCCTTTTCTGGATGACAATGTCCGCCATGCAGATTGAACCGCCGGAAATGTCACGGAACTCGGAAGCACCGTACCAGTCGCTGACCTCGTATGAACGTGTGTACTTCGCAATCATGGCCTAAGCGCACGACTGAGCCGTTGCCCTGTCCATGCCGACATACGAATAAGTCTTTGAGCAAAACCTGTGATATTCCCAAACGGAACCCAGCGTAATGATCGAAACGCCTGAAACGTAAGACCACGCGCCGTAAATCCTTGTCTTGGAATAAGTGACGGTCTTGTCGTTCAGGATTACCCTGTTCCCGCTTCCGTATGTTGTGAGTAAAGCCATGTCTTAAATCCTTCAATTCTTGTTGGTAGCCCCGCAGGGACTCGAACCCTGACAAGTCGGGTTAGAGCCGACCGCACTACCGTTTATGCTAAAGGGCAACTTCACGAAAAGCTGTTCGTCCCCCTCCCTGTACATATACTCGATGGAGTCCAGACGAAGACCAACGCCGACGGCGAACTTTAGTGCCTCTTGCAAGTTTATGAAAGCACCCCTGCCGTTTTCCTCCTTGCCGCCGTCCAAGAATACGCACCCGTTCAAACCGCCCCCATAAACGTCTTTGTCGTAGTCTGGGGAGTATATGGTCAGCGTCATTGTTGGTGGTTGCAAGTGTTGGTTTATAGTTTGTTCAACCTGTACGGTGTCGCACAGCAGCAAGCAACCGTACAATGCCGTACAGGACGTTTCGGGCAACAGGGGAGAGGGCAGCGGGCGAGAAAACGGACTTTCCCGCAACCGCCGCCTAAAACGCCCGTAATTGGTTCACAAGGGTTCGTCCGCATAAACACTCGGACGAACCCCAAAGAGCGCACCTGTCCGCGTTTAGGCGGCGTTTACGCCGATGGTAGGGCATAGAGAAACCCCGCATCCCCCCTGTCTCGACGACTGGCTGGCCGTGGGGAAGGGAATACGGGGAAACATGGCTCTACGCCACCCGCTGTTTATATGGAGGTTCAGGCTAATCGTGCTGCTCTATCCACCAATGCGCATCTGAATATTTGTTGGCTTTGCACTTCCCCCCGCTCCACGGCGTCGTTTCCGTATACAAAACCTTTTGGCAGTGATGACACTTATATGGCGTAGACCCCGCTGGCCCTTTGTCCAACCACCAATGTGCATAACCATGCGGGCACGGGTGAGGAGTGGCATCAGAGGGTTTCGATTCGGACGTGTAGTCTAAATCGCAGTAATCACACATCCACACATGGGCAACAGCCTCTCCGCGCAGAGTGGCAAATGCCTCCAGAGCGTCGTCCCCATCTGTGGCCGATTTTTCACCAGACGAACCCACGCACATGGAGAAAAGACTGCCGACTACAAAAACGAGAACGACGGTTGCAGCAATAACTTTAATTCTGCCGTTCCGTCCGGCCTGCCAGTTGGCGCGAGTCCAGCTACACGTCCAGTCATAGCTGCCACGAACGCCCCTTATGACCTTCTGCGTCCCTTCCTTCTTCAAGACTGGCTCGGCGATAGTGCAGAGTTTCCTCCACCATGGAAGAGCGTACTCCACAGCCTTGTTTTTCGCGGCAACGACCTTTTCATTGTGGGCGACCTCGACAACCTTCTCCTTGACGTTCTTCGCGCAGTCCTCGACCTTTGTGCGAACGGCCTGTACGCGCTCGTCCCTGGCTATTTCTTCCGCCTTGCTTTTTGCTGCCTCGGCATACTCCTTTGCCTTGGAACTCGCTTTCTGTACACGCTCGTCCTTGGCTATCTCCTCCGCCTTTGACTTGGCAGACAGCAAACACTCGTTTGCCTTTTTCAGAAGTTCTTCCTTCATGGTTTCTCCTTTTCGTTGAGGTTTCTGACGGCTTCTATAAGTCTGGTTACAAACACCCGTGTCTTTTCCTGTATGCCCCTTGCCTTGGACTCCCTTGAACCAGCCACGTTAAGAACAATGTCCTCCGCACCAAGACCCTTCAACCATTCAACGACACGCTGTAGGTTCTGGGTGAAGGTGACCAAGTGAGGTCTGCCGTGTACCTGACAGAACTGTTCCGTCCGAAGTGTTCCGCCAGTCAAAGACTCCCTCGGCTCGTTTGGCTTTGTGTTGTATTGGGCAATAATGAGAGTGGCGTCGCTGTGTGTCACGTTCCACTCCGTCCTGAAAAGATAGTCCTTGCGGGCAGCGACGGTCATCTTGTCAAACTTCAACGGGACAATGCCGTCCTCCGCCAAGCGTCCCTTCGGTATAAGGCCACCATAGGGGAAACCGTTTTCCAGAGCGGCTTCAATGGCACCTCGGTCAACACCTGTTTGACCACCAGAAACTATTTTTGAGACAAGCATAAAGTCCTTACCATTTCCCATTTCAATGGAGTGGTCTTCAACCATTCACCAGAAGCAAAAATCCTAGAACTATAGCTGGCGTTCGCCTTGATCGTTTTCATTGACATGAAACTTAAGATAAGCGACCCCAAAATGCAGTAGACGATAATTGGAACCATAATAAAACTTATCAGCTCAGTAGCCAAGTGACCTCTGTTGTCTTTTAGTTCTTTTAATCTGCCGTAGTCCGTGCTTAGCACTTCAACATCAACTTTATCTACAGCTTCCAAGGTGCTAGCCCTGTTGGTGAAGCCACGCGATATGCCATCAACAGCATCATCCCATTTGGCGGCAAGTCTATCAAACCGATAGAGAATTTCACTGTGAAAGTCATTCACCATATCGTTCATTGATTTATCTTAAATGAACAACACTCCCTTCGGCATAAGGCCACCGCAGGGGAACCCTGACAACATGAAATTATCTCTTTGATTATAGACATCCACGGCCTTAAGGATGAGAAATAGCAGAATAGAACTGGCGGAATGCTTCTGTCTGATAAGCCCATACGCCTATCTTTTTTAACAAAGCGTCCTCTGCCGCATTACACTTCCGCGTAACATCTGCGTTAGACATCTTTCCAAGACAGAGGTCTCTTTTTAGCTTTTCCGTCTCTTCGATATACCCCACGACGAGCATCCCATTATCAGCCGAAACCTTCTCAGAAGCCGCATGAATCTGATTGTCCGTGAGGTAATAGTTGTTTGACTCAAAGTCATATTCGCCGTCTACAGACGGATCATAGATATGTGGAATTGCCATTAGAGGCCTCCTTGGGCTACAGCAAGAAGTCGCTGAGCGGATGATGCGCAGTTTTCTATCAGAACCGTGTCAGCGACACGTGCCGCCACGGATTTTATAACGGACATAGGACATGATGCCGTTATCCCTGCCGTGGTAGCAATCAGTTCCTTGCACTCACTCGTTGCTGAATCATACATTTGCGCCAGTTCCGCTTCGCGCGAAAACGGCTTTTTCACCAGTGCTGTCGCAATACTGATTGTACTAGCGGAAATCACCGCATACACGCCGACAGTCCCCACCTCGCCTGAATTTGCGGTGTGTATGCGCTTTTCAAGTTCCTCAATGATCTTCAGGATTGCCGTCCTTTTTGCGACCTCCTCCTTTAATTTTGCGTCTGCCGCTGATCCTTTGTTAGCTAGGTCATTGATCTGCTCGTCCTTCTTCTTGCAGATGTCCTTGAGCCTATCAATTTCCTTTTGAAACTGCCCTTGGACATCTTGCCATTGCTTGTGTTTTTTATTGAGCTTGTTGCTGTGATAAACGTGTACACCCACGCCTGCGCCACATGCCGCAAGAACGCCAGCAATTATTGCACAAATAGTGAACGGTTCCATCTTTACCTTTCCTTGTTTTCTGGGTTTGGAATAAGCCTATTGAAAATATCTGCTTGAAGTTCATCTGCTTGGCGAATCTCCTTGTCCACCTCTGCCTCGTAGCGTTCCATGTCGCGGATCATTTCGTCGATTGTTTTTTCATTCTCATCTATGATGGAAAGATTTCTGGTAATTGTCAGGTCATTTTGTTCAAGAGTTTCTCCCCGCGACTTCAATTCTGCTTCCACTCGACGCTCTAGTCTATAAAGACGAATCCCATAATAAGCAATCATTGGGATGGTGGAGTAATTGAATGTAGTATTTGGCGGTGGGATGTAAAGACCTGTGACGAGGTTTGTAAAGTTTGCACCAAGCATCAAAGAGAACGCCCTGTAGTTCGGCTTTGAAATGACTCGTTCAAGGGATTTCTCCGTCCCCCACAGATAAGCACCCATTATGAGATTCGTCGCTCCCGTTCCGACTACATCCCGCATCTTTATCGTACCAAGAAATTGTAGAAGTTCGTGATGCTTTGCAGGGTCAAACAAACCTCGGAAAAGAGAGTGCCCAGGAATCGGCAAACCCTCTGATGAAAATGTGTCTTGGAGAAGATGGGACAACCAGTAATATACCGCCTTCAACCAAGGGGGCAAAACAGTTCCTGACGCCTTGGCCATTTCCACATACTGATTCCATGGCGTACTTGTTGGGTCTAACGGATTGGTAGGCTTTGTTAGATCAAACGGATTAAAAAGATCATGACCAAACTTCCAACGATGCCCCCAGCCGCCAGCTCGGTTGCTTCCCGGCACCCTGTCTATCTCTTGTCCACCGTGCCCCCAAACATCCTCACCCGCAGCATTAACAGCACTTTTTGAACCCCACTTGTCATGCAGTTCTGCAAAAAAATCTTTTAATGCCGCTGAGGAGAAAGCCCCCAGAACACCTGCCGCAAGCATTACGGGGAGGTCAGCGACCCTCCATGATGCAAACACTGATTCATCAAAGTCTTTTAGTTCTTTTAATTTCCCGTAGTCTGTGCGTAGCTCTTTAACATTAACTTTGTCTACGACTCCCAATGTTTTAGCCGTGTTGGTGAAATCATGTGATCCACCATCCACAACATCAATTTCGGAAGCAAGTCTATCGAGCCGAGAGAGGGTTTCGCTGTAAAAGTCATTCTCCATAGCATAATGCCCTTGCTGTTACTGTTTCAAAAAGGTGTCAACGTCAAGCCAGAAAGACGTCGGAGACTCCTCGCGGAACTTGATTTGAAGGACGTAGTTTGTCCCGTACTTGGATTCACAAACAAACCTCATTTCCCTGTTGGCGTCTTTGGTCTCGTTCTTGATGATGAAAACCTGACTGTTGAGGTCGGGCCTGACATCGGAGTTGAGATAGGCATTTACAGCCTCTACGTCTTTGAAAGGCCCCGCGCTACCTTTCGTCCCGACAACGCTTCTGGTCTTCGTGTCAATGATAACGGACTTCACCCGTAGCCATTCTGAGAACGACTCATTTTGCTTGAAGACCTCCGGCGCGTTGAACATAACCTTGTCAGCATTACCAGTGTCATGTCCGGCTGAAAGAATCTTATACAGGTTTTCGGGCCAGCTCTTTCCAAAGGGAACCGTTCCTATAGTCGTGAACGTGTGGGCGTAGTAAACCTTATCCTCCTCAGTCATTGCGTCAAATGGAGACTGCTGTTTGGACTGCTGATTGTTTGGAACACATTGACTATCTACACTCTTCGTTACACGACCTCGGTAGACGGTATTAATACCAACGAACTTCGCATACAGGCCAAACAGAACCAACATGACCCCAAGCATGATGAGGTAGTTCTTGATCCGCCTGTAGCCAACTATCACCATCAAGTAAAACGTCCAGAAGAACAGGTTGAGGAACGGGCAGATTTTGTACAACCCCATCATTCCCGGTTCTCCCTTCCAAGGCAGGGGCCACCCGTAGATAAATCTCGGTCTGTCCCAGCCAGTTGGAGACGGATAGCTCCAAAATGGCGTGTTCAACGTGCAGATGACAATGACAACTGGAAGAACGACAAGAACGACAACCCTAAGCACCCTGACGAGAATACCTGTCTTGGTTCCAGACTGGAGACGGACGCGACGGAAATACTCACACGAAACCACCAACACACCAAGAGAGACAAACAACAGCGGCGTGATGATCCTCTGCGCTATAAGCTGGGCCTCAACACTCGGCACAAAGTTCTTAAGGGGCAACACCCATATAGAGCAAATGTAGAACAGGGCAAGCGACCCTACAGCCGCACCCAAAATTGCCGCAACTCTCTTTTGTTTGTCCATGTCAATGCTCCTCCATGTGTGGTCGGTCGCATTATAACAATTCAACCCTCTTTGCAACTTGTCACGAACTTGTCAAACACAAAAAACTCGTGCCCGAAGTTGTCAATGCTGACAACTTCACGCCCCATCCTTTAGCCGTACGGTTTACGTTATTCACACTCCTTCCTAACACCTTTCAATTATTCACCGTTCTCCTCTTCTCTTTCTTGCTCTTTCTAAATTGATACGGTTCAACAGGGTTCGGATCAGCCCACAGCCCCAGCTTCTTTTCTCTCGCCGTCTTTTCTGCTTCCGCATACTCAGGAGTCTTGTCGTAGAACTTGAAATGCCAAGCGAGACCGTCCTTTACCATCTGCAAGTTGACGTTCGTTGAACAACAGGTAACATCACCAAGAACCCGACCGTACTTGTCAGTCTTTTCCCAAGCGACCTTGACTTCCTTTCCGGCCACCATTGATGACAGGTGCTTCTTGGAGACGTTCCCGAAAGCCTGTCCCGACTCCGGCGCGTCGATCTTGTTGAGACGGACTTTGTGTTGTGTGTTCGATCCGTCCAAGACCGTAATCGTGTCCCCGTCTGCAACACGAACGACCTTCCCCGTGAGGTCTTTAGCACCCACGACAAAGGACAGCACCAGCGACAGAACTAAAAGCTTATAACGCATCATTGAGTATTATATCAAATATCGTGTTGTCGCTGTTGAGGTTTGCGAGTTCTCCTGAAGGTGTCCATATCAGCATGACCTATACAAGAAGACAACAAAATGATATAATGCTCATTTGAAAACCCAATGAAAGGACGATATGCTTATGGATAAGTTTCTCTCACCAAATCACCGTAAGCGGATTAAGCGACTTGAATCCCTATGGGGTAATCTTACAGATCTTTCAAACATGGCGAAGGAATATGGCATTGAAGATATGTTGCAAGATAACGGTCTTAAAGTTATGCAGCAACTAATCTACCTCAACATGGATCTTCTGCCAGGGCGAGAAGGAAACGACAGCATTTCACCCTCTGGCACTGAGTGGGAAATGAAATCAATCAACATTCTTCTCACTCAGGGATTCTCAACCAACCATCACACGAACCATGATATAATTGCCAAGTACCGAAAAGTTCCGTGGTCGTTTGCTATCTATGAAGACATAACCCTTAAAGAGATTTACGTGATGAAGCCTTGCCAACTTGAACCAATGTTCAAGCATTGGGAAGAGCAGCTTGCAAACGGCAAGCCACATCTTAACAACCCCAAAATACCTGTTAAATTCGTTCGTAACAATGGAACAAGGGTGTTCCCATATAACAAGGAACACCCCATTGATCCTGATAGTATAAACTTGTCTTAAAGAGGCAACGTGTCTGCTGACAATGTTATGTATTTGCCTGCCATTATTGCGTCAAACGCTGACTTGGCACCTTTAGAATCACTCAGAAATCTGAACGTTGATGTGGCTACATACTCACGATCTATTTCAAATGATTTCCAACGACGTTGAAGTGTCTCTGCACACCAACCTGTCGTATTACTGCCGCCAAATATATCTACAACCAAATCGCCCTCTTCCGTAAGGAACTTGATAAAGAACTCTGGGAGCAAAGACGGAAAACGAGCTGGATGACCTTTCATCTTCAACTCTTTACATAGACGCAAGTACTGACTGTTACTTTCGCTGTTTGCAAACTGTAGCAGATTAGGAGGTATTGCTCCACCGTTATTCTTAGTCCACGATGCCTTCCCCATTACATGGCCTGATGGCCTTGCTACTCCTTCTTCTTTAACAAAGTCGTCTGGATTGGCTATCAGTTGTTTCATCCTGTTTGAGTATGGTGCCAATACTTTTGTCACGTTGGCTTTGGGGTGACTCGTCTTTGAAAACCACCACACAGTATTTACACTGTTTTTTGCCCTTAACTTACGTTTGTTCACCCATTCAATTGGGGAGGGTAGCGCAGACGGATTATGCCAATAAAACGGTTGTGCCAAACGGAACCCAACTTCATCACAAAACCTTATGAGAACGCGAAACTGATACAAGCAGTATGTTGGTTCTCCTCTATTATATGCACCACCCAAATCAAGGACAAAACTACCATCGTCTGACAATTTAGCATACACCAGTTTAGCAAACTTTATCAACCAGTCAACATATTCTGTTTGTTCAAGGTTCCCATAGCTCTTTTGTCTTAGCAAAGCAAAAGGAGGTGAAGTCATCACAAGATTGACAGACCCATCTTTAAGCTCCGCAAGGCGGTCAAGGGAGTCCCCCTCCAAGCACTCTCCGAAGCGAGTCACATAGCCTACTTTGTTCATCTTTAAATCCTTTTTTATTGTTGCCCACGTTTTTTCATCCGCTGAAGCCAAGCGTAGGCAAGTATGTATATTATATCAAATTGTTTTGTGACACACACTCCCCATCAGGCCACTTGCAAGAGCGTTCAGCTCAGCGCAGACTTCGTAGCCTCCGTGAAGCGTCTGACAGGTGCAGATAACCTTTTTGTCCACAAGACGCAACACACACCATTTGCCTTGAACCGCCTCGCGCCTGTACAGGTAATAGCGCATATCGTCCTTCTGCTTCCCCACAAGGTGCAACTCACCCCACTCCCAAGGAATGACCGTAGGCAGGGTTAATCCACAGGCACTTGGAATCCGCTTTACAATGTTGCCTTTTCTCATGTCACACCTCCGTCACGTAAAGTAGGTCGCAGTACAGTTCGTCCCGGTTCTGGGCCGAGTACCCGATCATGTCCAGCGCGTTTTCCAAGTAGGCCCGAATGTCACCTGTC
>AUXO012585538.1_pt1 | contig 10375 bp, 18 predicted proteins | sample 768731 | NCBI WGS metagenome assembly AUXO01 (sample SAMN02715735, study PRJNA202380) | gut metagenome | biome: sheep rumen | host: Ovis aries | place: New Zealand: Palmerston North | reverse complement strand
CCAAAATATGTAGCCAAAATCTTAAATGGCGAAAAGACCATAGAAATTAGAAAAACTTGCCGAAAGATATAAAGGAGAGTTGGAATTGTTATGATTTATTACAGCGATATGGACGAAGATATTAGAGAGATAACTAACAAAATTAGTGAATTAGGTTATTACTTTGACAATCCAAAAGAAGTAGCAACTTTATGGAAAGAATATAGCAATGGGGTTTGTGCTCAATGGCTTGTAGTATATGATATGACTTTAAGGCATTTTGCTGAATGGCTAAAGGAAAATAAGGAGATTGAATACTTATGAAATATAGTGCATATCCAGTAGAAAATAAACCTATTATTGGAGAAGACGACCAATATAAAAAATTGATTATTTGTATGATAAAGTTTTTGGAAAATAAAACTGATAATTTATATCAATTTTTGGAAGATAACAATATTAGTTTAGAAACATATATGACTTTTAGAGGTAATTATTTATGACTAAAGGTTTAGAAGCATTAGAAATTATCGTTGATAGACTTGCTATAAAAAAATATGATGAAAGTGGAAATCTTACATATTGGAAAAGCACTATAGATGAAGAATATCAAGTCATCGAAAAAGAACTCAAAGATGTTGATGAAATTATGTCTAATCATAACTGCTCTGATTTAATCGAATTAAACGAAAAATTATGCGATTATGAAGAATTAAAGTTCGATGATGATGTTAAGCAAATGAAACTTAAAGCGTTAGAGATTGTTAAGAAAAAACGAGTTCATACCCGTATGCTTCAAATGGTAAATGATGATTTTACTTATCTTGATTACAATAAACAATTTGCGAGAGAGCCAAGCGAAGATTTAACTCAAGAAGAATACGACTTAGTGAAAGGGGTATTTTATGACTAAGGGTTTGTTAGCGCTAGAAAAAATTTGTAATAATTTCCCTCTCAACTCGACAAGTGGTTTTATAATTCCTATCGAGAAAGAATTGAAAGCACTAGAAATTATGACTAAATATGACTTGAAAAAGAGCAATATAACAAGATTTAACAATTATGACGACTTTATTAAGACTATGTATTTAGGCATTGATGGGGTGGTTTATGATGAACACCCTAGCAAAGAAGAATTTGATTTATTGAAAGAGGTATTGCTATGAAAGTAACGATTTATATGCCAATTAATTTATATTTAGATTGTCGCATAAATAGAAAAGAAATAATTAATAATACGATAGCCGAAAAAATAAAAGAATTAATATACAAAAACGGGACTAGTTTAGATATTAAGATAAGACAAAGACCACATAATGTGTTAATAGAACCATTACCGATAATTAATGGCTATGTTAGATGTTATTTAGAAAATGACAAAGAGTGGTTTCATACACCAGAAGAAGTTAGAAAATATTTGGAAGAAAATTGGTATGACTATGTAATTGAATATGAGGTGTTATTATGAGGTTAACGAAAGAAGATAGATACGGACATTTTTATACAAATAGAGCGAGTTGCAGAAACATTTGGTCTTTGGACGGAAAAAAGTTAGAGGGAGAATATTTTGAAAATCAAACTCTTGCTATTGATGGAGAGGCAATAGATAAACTTGGTCAATTAGAAGATGTATTAAAAAAATACAATTTAAACAATGTTGAAGAATTAGATATAGTTTTAAACGCTTATTTTAAAGCCGTTGATGAACTTATAAATAAGCCACAAATAATGGATAGGCTAAATCAACTTGTAGCCATTGAAAAAGAACTTGAAATAGACTTTATTACATTGTTTAAAGCGGTAAATAATGGTTTTTGGTTTAAGAAAAATGACTTAATTATGTTTACGGACGATAATAGAACTTATTGGTCTAATTATGAATTATATGTTCCAAGTTACGATTTATGGGTAAAACTTGCAGACTACGGAAAAACTTGGGCGTTAACTAAGGAGGAATTGCTATGAAAACATTATTAATTGGTTTTTATGATTACCCTTATTTATCAAAAGCGTATGAATTAGAAAACGATAAAATAACCAAAATTAATTTAGACGATAGAACTTTCCACTTAATTAACGACTATAATTGTAGTTGGTATAAAGAAGAATATAGCGAAAAGGAAAGAGAAGATATTGAAAAGTTGTTTAATAAATACGAAAGGGTAATTGCGTGCGAAGATAGTGAATATTGGTTACTGAAAATGTCCATAAAATAGGACATCGTTAAATCTTATATAATAAAAATACACAAAAGGGTGTTAATCGCACCCTTTTTATATGCTTTAGGAGGTAAAATAGTATGGGAAAAAGTCCATTTAACATCGTATTCGAGTTTGCAAAGAAGCAAAACGGAAAATCACAGCAAACAATTCGTGATTTAGTGCAAATTGTGAAAAACGACATCAAAGCCGACCCACAAAAAGGTCTTTATTTTGGCAATAAACTTAAAAACTATTTAGATATTCTAATTAAACAAGAAACTGATTTAACAAGTTTTTATTATGATTGCTATTGGCAAGTGCTTGTTGCCGAAACACCATACTCGCTAGATAGTTACTTTCAAGCGTTAGAGTGGAATAGACCTATCAATGAAAGATTTTATTTACCAAGAAGAAAACAATTACTAGATATAGTCAAAGCATTAGAAGATTTATTTATATGGGACAAATATGATGAATTATTTTTAAGTCAACCTCCAAGGACTGGAAAATCAACGCTTGTTTTATTCACATCTACTTGGCTTTTAGGTATGGATAGCGAAAAAGCGAACTTATATTCAAGTGCTGGAGAAAGTTTAGTCAACACTTTTTATGCTGGTTTAACCGAAATTTTAAATGACGACCACACTTATTGCTGGCAAAAGATATTTCCAAACGCATTTTGGGACAAAAACTCATTTATGAACTCAAAAGAGTGCTATTTAGATGTTGGGAGAAAGAAAAGATACCATAGTTTTACTGGAAGAAGTATTGATAGTAAGAGTTTAAATGGTGCGTGCGATTGCAATGGTGTTTTAATCGCTGACGACTTATGTAGTGATATTGAAGTCGCTATTAACAAAGAAAGATTAGCCATTTTAAACCTTAAAGTTAGAAACAATTTATTATCTCGTGCGAAGATGGGTGCAAAAATCTTATGGATAGGAACTAGATGGAGCGACGCTGACCCAATCGGTGCTAGATTAGAGAGTTTAGAGAACACTACAAAGCGTTTTAGAATTATTAATAGACCAGCACTTAATGACAAAGACGAAAGCAATTTTGATTATTTATTTGGCGTAGGTTTTAGCACTCAATATTATTTAGATTTAAGACAAACATTTATAGATAAAGACGATGGTGCTAGTTTTAGTGCGATGTATATGGGCGTTCCAGTAGAGCGTAGTGCTTTGTTATTCCCACACGATGAATTGAGGACTTATAACAATGTTTTGCCTAGTGGCGAGCCAGATAGAAAGTTCGCATTTGTCGATGTTGCGTGGGGTGGTGGCGACTATTGTGTTATGCCAGTAATTTATCAATATGGAAACGACTTATATTGTGTAGATATGGTTTGCGACCCATCGAATAAGAAAATAACACAGCCAAAAATCGCAAATATGATTATTAAACATAAACTAGGTAGTGTTTGTTTTGAAAAGAATAGAGGTGGCGATGAATATAAAGAAGATATTGAGAAGATTTTAGACGAAAACCATTTCTTTACTAATATCCAACAAAAGAACGCTTTTGCAATTCAAAAGAAAGGTGCAAATAGTAAGGAAGTTAAAATCTTTGAACACGCACCACAAATCAAAGAAATCTTTTATTTATCTTCTAAATATCGTTCAAATGACTATAAAAAAGCCATTGAATTACTATGCAATTATTCTTTAACACGCAAGAAACAAAAGGACGATGTGCCAGACGCTCTTGCTGGTTGTATAGATATGTTTAGGGAAGTAGTTAAGCGTGTTGAAATCAAAGCCGTTATGCGTCCATTTTAACGAAATATGTTAACACTTTCGCATTTTATCTTTTTAATGCGTTTATCTCTTTGCTATTAGTGTAAATAGGTAGAAATATGGCGACTTTTGGAAGAAAAAAGATAATCACAACTTATAAAGAAATCAACGAAAATAATATCGCTGATGTTTTAGCAAAAAGTTATTCTATTCATTTAGAAAATCTTACCGCAATTAATAATTTGTATAACTATTATCGTGGTAATCAAGAAATTTTAAGTCGTGTGAAAGCCGTTAGAAGCGACCATAACGCTAAAATTGTTGAAAATCACGCTTTTGAAATCGCCAATTTTATCGCTGGGTATCTTCTTGCTAAACCAATTCAATATATTGCTAATGGCGATGTTAATGTTGACAAGTTAGCGAAATACAACGCTTATGTTGTCAATACATTAAAAGAAAGTCAAGATATGGTTTTGGCAAAAGATAGGTCGATTTGTGGAACTGGTTATCGCATTTCTTTACCTTTAGACGATGTAAACCAACCTTTTGAGGCTTATGTCTTATCTCCAAAAAACACTTTTGTCGTTTATGGCAGTTCTATTGGCAACAAAGCGTTAATCGGTTGCACTTATCACGCTGAAACAAACAAAAACAATGTTGAAGAAATCATCATTGAAGCATATACAAAAGATTACTATTACAAATTTAACAACACAACAAGTGTATTAGTTGATAAAAAACCTCACACAATGGGCGAAATTCCTATTATCGAATACCCATTAAATGAGGAAAGAATAGGCTCATTTGAGCCAGTTATAACTATGCTTGACGCTATCAACCTTATTGATAGTGATAGAGTTAACGCTATTACACAATTCGTTCAAGCGTTCCTAGTCTTTAAAAATGTCGAGGTTAATGAAAAATTAGTTAAAGACCTTAAAGATTTAGGTGCTATCCAAATTGCTGATAATGGCGAAATTCAAGCAAGCGTAAGTTACATCACACAAGAACTCAACCAAAGCCAAGTCCAAACTTTTAAGGACGATATGCTACAAACTATATATAAAATTGTCGGTATGCCTCAACAAAATAGTGGAGGTGGTGGCGACAATGGTATCGCTGTTATCTATAAAGATGGTTGGACGGAAGTTGAGGCTAAAATGCGACCAAACGAACTCGCATTTAAAGATAGTGAAAGACAATTCCTTAAATTATCGCTCGCTTTCACTAAAACTATGACAAAAGGCAAAGTCGATTTAGACCCAAGCCTTATTGAAATCAAGTTTACAAGAAGCAATTACGAAAACATCGCACAAAAAGTTGACGCTTTCGTTAAGTTAATGTCTTTAAACAACATTGACCCATTGCTCGCTTATCAAGTCGTAGGCTTATTTAGTGACCCAGAACAAGCCTACCAAAAGAGCCAAAAGTTTATTAAGGGAAACCCAGTTACCGAAAATGAAAAAGGAACTGAAAACAAGTGATATTCCACAACTATCTCTTACTAGGTTAGTTGAAAAACTTAATCAAGGTTACGAGTGTGATGTGCGATATATCAACGAAAGGGTCACAATAGGTAAGTCTAAACGCAAGTTGCTCTATAAAGTGCAACAGCAAGACGCTAACCAACCTTATGTAATGGTTAGTATCTTGCAAGCGTTAGACAGCAACCCAAACGCTAAAATCGAGTTTAAAAAGGAAAACGACAAATTAGTTATAGTGGTTGTTGAACGAATAAAAATTTATTAGGTCAAAAGGGACTTGCAAAAGTCTTTTTTATATTCAAGTGATAGAGAAATCACTCTAATCAAACGCAACAAACTTGAAAGAACAAGTATAAAAATGCAAAGGAGGTCATAAATTGGTATGACAAAAGAACAATTAGCAAAGTTAGGTATCGTGGTTGATAAGGACTTAACTGATGATGAAGCATTTGACTTAATCGAAAAACACAACCAAGACTTAGTTAATGAAAAGTCAAAACTCAAAAATCTTAATGACAAGTATTCTAGTGAAATCGCTGGTTTCAAGAAGAAAGAACAAGACCGAATGAGCGACGACGAAAAGAAAGCAATGGCTCAACAAGAGTTAGAAAATGAACTCAAAACATTGCGTAGAGAAAATGTAGTTAACAAAAAGGTTGGCGAACTTATGGAAGTCGGTTATGGCAAAGAACTTGCTACTAAAATAGCGGAAGCCGAGATTGATGGCAAATCTACAGCCAAATATCATCAAGAATTTATTACCGCTAGAGAAGAAAGTTTAAGAGCCGAATTATTAGCAAAGACACCAAAGCCAGGCGGAACTAACGGAACTACTGAAACAAAATTTACAAAAGAGAACTTTTCTAAAGGGCTTATCTCTATGGAAGATATGAACAAACTTCGTAGTGAAAACCCAACACTATATAATGAACTTATTTCTAGTAAATAGTTTAAAAAAGTCCTCTTACAAACAAATCAAATTTATAGGAGGAAATTATTATGAAACAATTTGATTTAAAGAACTGGAACGCTGAGGTATTTCTCGCTTATACAAGAGCAATCGCTGACCCAGTTAAAACAAGTTTAATTGAAGCGGGCGTTTTCTATTATGATGAAGAATTAGCCCAAAAATTCCCAGCACAAGTTGGCGGTAACTACGCTGTCCGTCCAATTACTGGTTTATTAAGTGGCGACGCTATCGACCTTGATGGTGCTACCAACATTGATGATGGCTCACTCAACACTTATGCACAAGGTATCGTTGCCTTACACATGGGTAAATCATTTACCGAAAAAGACTTTACTTATGACTTAACTGGTAAAGACTTTATGGTGCAAGTTGCCGAACAATTACAACGCTACTGGCAAAAACAAGAACAAAAGAAAATGCTTTCTATCTTAAAAGGTATTTTTGGCTCTGCTCTTGCTTCTTCCATCGTTGCAAAAACTTCCGTTGCTTCTACCGACATTATTGACGCTGTCCGTGGTATCGGTGGCGACAACGCTGATTTATTCAAAGTCGTCTTTATGCACTCTGTTGTTGCTAAAGAATTAGAAAAAACTAATGCTATTACATACTTAATGTATAATGACGCAAATGGTATTCAAAGACCAACTAACATTGCTGTTTGGGGTGGTCGTGTTGTTATTGTAAACGACCAATGCCCAGTTGCCGACGCAGAAGATAGCAAACACACCTATAGAACTTACTTCTTAGGCGAAAGAGCATTTGCTTATACACCACTTGCTGAATTAGTCCCAGTCGAAATGTCCCGTGACGCAAAGACCAATGGCGGTCAAACTTCTTTAGTTAGCCGTGATGGTTTAGTCCTCGCACCAGAGGGTGTTTCCTTTAAGGCTAGTGCCATTTCTTCCACCAACAAAGTTACAAACGCTTTACTTGAAACCGCTGGTAACTGGGAAGTTGTCAACGATGGCAACGGACACGCTGTCGATAAAAAGAATATCCCATTCTGTGCTATCGACTACACACTCTAATTGAGTAATTATTTATGGAGGTAGGATATGACTATCGAAGAAAGAGAAAATGCCTTTAACCAAATGTTAGGCGAAGAAGTATCTACTACTTTAGTTGATACCTACCTCCGCTTAGCAACTCAAAAAATACTTAATCATAGATACCCTTTTGACAAAACTAAAGTAGAAATCGAGCCTAGATTTGAAATGGATATGATTGAACTTGCGATTGTTTTATATAACCAAAGAGGTGCTGAGGGCGAAACTCAACACAACGAAAATGGTGTTTCAAGACATTATCGCACAGAGCAAGAAATCTTAAAATCTATTCCTAGAGTAGCGAGTTTACCACTATGAGAAACCTTATTAAAAACAAGTCCAAAATGTATGTTTGCAACTTTGTTAAAGAGTGTCAATACATTGGCGAAGATAGTTACTATACTGGCGAAACATACAACCTATATGACGCACCTAAAATGTTCTTTTCACATATTAGCGGTGCAAAGGGTAGTAGCCAAAGTGAAATCTTTGGGACTGATATTAGATACGATAAGACTTTAGTGCTTACTAAACTTGAATTTAAGAAACTAGGAATAACTGAAAATAGCGTATTCTTTATCGAAAAGAAACCTAAATTTGAAGATAAGACACCTTTATACGATTATCGTGTAGAGCGTATCGCTGAAACATTAAATGAGGTTGTCATTGCGGTTACAAAGGTCTAATTATGGACGATGTAGATAGAATTATTAATCAACTTAAACAGCAACACAAAAAACTTAGTGATAGCGTGTTAGAGGCGGTTAGTAAAGAAATCGAAAGAAACGCTAAAAGAAACTTTAGGCAAGAAATCGAAAATATTAGTGGCGACAACCCTTATGTTGATGTCACTAGAACAATAAGCAATGGCGAGGCTACCATCGAGTGTGGTGGCGAGCAAGTCCTATTCGCTGAATTTGGTGCTGGCACTAACAACTTATATTATATGAACGGACTTGGCTTGGATATGTTAAGCACTAGGTCGTTTCAATACATAGATGGAGAGCCAACTGAAATAGCACCAAGACCAGAGGGTATTGTCCCACTTGGCGAATATGGTAAAAAGCACGGACGAGATGATTTTTGGTTTAGACCTACTTATAACCAACGAACTGGTAGTAAGGAAGCCCTTAAAATCAAACGAAATGGCGATATAGACACTCGTTATGTTTGGACTAAAGGAACTAGACCGATTAGAGCCTTGTGGCGTGCTAGAAATGTCGCTATTAAAAAACTTATTGAGGGGAGGTTAGATATTAAATGATAAATATATTCAATGAATTATACACTTACCTAGTTAATACTTTAACCAACTATGATAGCAATATAAAAACATCTAGTGTTTATCAAAATGTTCCAACCGAATATCCATTTGTGAGTTTTGAAGAAATCGTTGACGCTGTTTATCCATTAACAAGCGACGATTGTAACATCGAAAACCACGCTCAAAAAGAATATGAAGTTAACATTTATACACAAAAACCAAATAAAAAGAGTAAGGCTGACGCTATTGCAAATATTATTGACAATATGATGAGTAGATATGGCTTTACAAGGGTGTCTAAAAACGCAATTCAAGACACTAACGAAACGATTTACCGAATTATCCTTAGATATGACGGCATTGTTTCAAAAGAACATATAGTTTATAGGAGGTAAAAAACTATGAGTGCTTCTACTACACCTATTTCCACACATAAAGTTTCATTAATGAAATATAACCCTGCTGGAACTGGAACTGACAAATACGAACAACTTTGTTGCATTAAATCTTTCCCAGATTTAGATAGCAAAGTCGAGCCAGACCAAATCGAAGTTACAACTTTATGTGATGAATACCACGAATATATTGATGGCTTAAAGAACTATGGCGATGATTTAGAATTTACCGCTAACTATGTTAAAGACACATTTGATACCATTAATGGTCTTACTGGCAAAGTTCAACTCGCTATTTACTTTAACACTGGCTCTAGTTTTGATGGCGATAATGGAAAATTCTATTTCGGTGGCGAAGTTTCCGCTGTTGTCAATGGCGGTGGCGTTGGCGATGTTATCGAAATGACTATCCGTGTCAAACTCAAAGAGGCTTTATCCGTTACCGAGCCATCACATTCTTAATTTAATTTTTACGGAGGTATCTACAAGTGGGTAGAAAACAAATCAATTTAGAATTTTACGATAAGAAATATATTATCGAATATAATCGCTCTAGCGTATTAGAAGTTGTAGGCATTAAAGAAGAAAACGACCTCGACAAAATCGTTGGTTTAGTCAAGGCTGGTCTTAAAATGCACCACGAAAACGATATGCCTAGTAATGATGAAGTTAAAGGTTGGCTTATTGCTTTAGGCGATAATGTCAAAGAGTTTGCGGAAGCGTTACAAGAAATGGTGCAAGATGTTCTTGAAACATTTAAGAGTGATAGAAAAAACTTGAAGTGGGGGAAAACCGAAGTAGAGGCATAACCCCCACCGAATACTTAAAAAAATTGTGTGCTTATGCGATGTCGTTAGGAATGTCGTATGAAGATTATTGGTTTAATCACTACGATTTAATTTATTACTACATAGAAGCCGAAGAAATTAGGCAACGAAAACGCAATAACGAGTTGTGGCTACAAGGTGCTTATATTTATCAAGCCATAGGTAGTTTAACACCAGTTCTTAACCCATTTAGTAAAGACCACAAAGCACGACCTTACCTTAAAGAGCCGATACCTATTACACAAAAGGATATTGACGAGCGAGAGGAAAGAAAAGTGCAACAAATGAAAGACTACTTGATGTCAAGGGTCAAGAAGCAAGGAGGTTAGTAATATGGCAACCGCTAGTTATGATAAATTAACAATAAAAGTTGGCATTGATAGTTCTGGTGCTAATCGTGGCATTACAAAACTTTCAACTAACCTCCGTGAATTAGATAAGACCGCACAAGAAATTGACACCAA
>AUXO011515486.1_pt1 | contig 10376 bp, 8 predicted proteins | sample 768731 | NCBI WGS metagenome assembly AUXO01 (sample SAMN02715735, study PRJNA202380) | gut metagenome | biome: sheep rumen | host: Ovis aries | place: New Zealand: Palmerston North | reverse complement strand
TGTGCGAGCTTGTCGTTTTCCTTTTTGAGAACTGTCTCCTCTATCTCGTGCTGCAATATCTTACGGCGTATCTCGTCAAGCTCGGTAGGCATTGAATCCATTTCGGTACGGATAAGTGCGCAGGCTTCGTCCACGAGGTCTATCGCCTTATCGGGCAGGAACCTGTCGGTTATATACCTGTTTGAGAGAACGGCAGCTGAAATGAGCGCCTGGTCCTGAATTTTTACACCGTGGAACACTTCATAGCGTTCTTTGAGTCCACGAAGGATAGAGATAGTATCCTCTACGGTAGGCTCGCCGACCATTACCGGCTGGAAACGTCTTTCAAGCGCTGCGTCCTTTTCGATATACTGACGGTACTCGTTGAGGGTCGTTGCGCCGATGCAGTGCAGCTCACCCCTTGCAAGCATTGGTTTTAGCAGGTTGCCTGCGTCCATTGCGCCGTCTGTTTTTCCTGCGCCGACGATAGTGTGAAGCTCGTCGATGAACAGGATTATCCTGCCCTCGGACTTCTTTATTTCCTGAACGACTGCCTTGAATCTTTCCTCAAACTCGCCACGGTACTTTGCACCTGCGATGAGCGAACCCATATCAAGACTGAATATCTGCCTGTCCTTGAGGTTATCGGGCACATCGCCGTTTACGATACGCTGTGCAAGTCCCTCGGCAATGGCAGTTTTACCAACGCCCGGTTCACCGATAAGGCAGGGGTTGTTCTTGGTCTTTCGTGAAAGGATACGGATAGCGTTTCTTATCTCGCTGTCACGGCCTATCACGGGATCGAGCTTGCCTGCCCTTGCAAGCTCTACAAGATCCTGACCGTACTTTTTAAGAACGTCGTATGTCTCCTCGGGGTTCTGGCTGGTAACGGTAGCATTGCCCCTTACCGACTGCAGCACCTGAAGAAACTCGTTTTTAGTGAGGTTGAAGGTCTTGAACAGCTTTTGCATCTCGCTGCTTGGCTGGTTTATCATTCCCAGCATAATATGCTCGACCGATACGAACTCGTCCTTCATTCTTGCGGCACATTCCTCGGCATCAGCCATTGCTCTGTCAAGGTCGTTGGAAATATAGACAGAATCCGCCTGCCTTGCGCCCGACATAGTGACCTTGGGGATAGCATTTACCGTCTGGGTAACGGCAGCTTTGAAGTTTTCAGGCTCTATCTCCATTTTTGTGAGCAGCTGCGGTATAAGTCCGCCCTCCTGCGTGAGCAGGGCAAGCATAACGTGCGGCTGGTCAACAGCCTGGTTGCCGTAGGTCGAAGCTATCGACTGAGCGCTTTGGATAGCTTCGATCGACCTTTGTGTTAATTTCTGTACATTCATTTTACATACCTCCCATCTTATCTGTCGTTCTTTCTTTTGTAGAAGTGGTAGGCGCTGTTAAGGTAAGCTCTGTATGTGTTTTCTGTCAGCTTTTCGGCAAGCATCATATCGTCGATGTTATCAAAGTACTGCTGCATACAGGTATCGAGCAGGTTGATATACATACCTATCGCATTTCCCATTTCCTCGCTGGAGAGATCGCTGCTTTCGGGCGAGCGGAACTCTCTTATATAGCGTCCGTTGGTAATGCTGCTTTTAATGGGAATGTCGGTATAATTTGAAAGGAAAGCGGTCTCGACCTGCTGCCACATTCTGAAAAACTCGTCTATACAATCTTTAAGGTTAGCCGATCTTGTTCTGAAATGCACTCTCAGCACGCCAAGGCTGCTGCTCGTTTCCTCGTTCAGCTCAACGGTATACCTCACCGAAGGGTTATACTTATAGTTGAGCAGACTTTTCATTGCAAGTGTATATTCGCTCGTTTTTTCTGTCATGACAAACTTGCTGTCAACAAAATCCCTGACAGCTGAAAAAGTATCTCTTATCCTCATTCGTGAAGTGTTCAGCCCGAGCTTTTCCGCAAGATAGACATTTATAAGGCTGCTTCTGCTCATGCCCGTTTTATAAGCTATCTTGTCAAGCTCACGCACGATACTGTCGTCGATGACGATACAATAACTTGCTTTACCCATATTAGTGCCTCCTTTTACCGATTACATTATAGCACATTTTTTAAAACTTGTCAATGGATTTATATAAACATAGTGTGCAATTATTTGTGATGTGTTACACGTTTGGGATATAAGACAAAAAAATAACTGCGCATCATGCGCAGTGCTGAGTATCATATATCTTTTTCTTTAAGCTCCTTAGCTTTCTCTGCGATAGCCGATGCGATAAGAAAAGAAGCAGGTGCTGCGGCGATTGCAAAAACTGCGCCTATTATCAGTATTGCTGTTAACATAGCACTGGATCACCTATCCTTTTTTTCGTATTTTCCTTTTATAATAAGAGCGGCAGAAAACAGCGGGGGAGCTTGGTTTTCTGCCTTCCATGAGTGTAAATGCGAAAGAGAGCACGCAAAACAACGTGAAATTACTCAAAGTTATAAATGTTCGGATGGTAGAAAAATACAGCCGGCTATCAAAAAAAGTGAGCAGTCGCTGTTGATATCCTTCAATAACGGCATGCCCATGACAAGTGTGTTGTTTCGTATTTGGGGGATATGGTTGTCTCTTTTGTTTTGTTCTGCATTTTTCTTTTTTTGTGCTTATCTCTTTCTATGTATATATTTTAACATAAACATCCCTGCTTGTCTATTGACTTAATAAACAAATCTAACAAAATATTTAAAAGCGTATTTGTTATATTTTGCGCAAGGAGATTTATATAATCACTCGTACACATTTTTACAAAAAAAGAACCCTGCGAGCTGATGCCCACAGGGTAGGAAATATTTCATTTACGGCTGCGCATATACGCTTGTTATGCCCAGGTACTCCTCAAGGGAAAGTCCGCTTGCTTCGATCTTTTTGCAAAGGTCAACATCACCGAGGTATCTGATGTGCCACGATTCAGCCATGTAGCCTGTCGAGCTTTCCTTGCCTTTTTTATAGCGAATGATAAAACCGTAGTCATTGCAGTGCTGTGCCAGCCACTTTGCTTCTGCGGTATTATCAAATGAGCTTGAGGCATTGTTTATGTCCATGGCAAGTCCCGACTGGTGTTCGCTGTGTCCGGGTCTTGCGGAATATCTGTCGGCGTTAGCCTTGCCGTCGTAAGCGACGTAGTTGTTATAAAGATAGGACTGGTAGCCGTAGCTTCTGAAGCCTGAACAGATCCACAGGTTTATACCTTCTAATGCGGCTGCCTGCTGCATTTTATTGAATGCTGCCTGTGCCTGAGGATCAAGCCCCGGGTTGTAATCGACAGGAAGTGGATATGTCTTATTGGCGATAAGTATGCCGTTTACATAAGTTACTCCGTTCCTGTTTTCGATCTTTGCATTGCCATTGACCGGCTTTGTTTTGGTTGTAGCTTTTGTGCCTGCGGTGGTAGTAGCGGAGGTTTCCTGCGTTGTCTGAGCAGTATACTCACCCGTGGTCTCTTCGGTCGTGGTCTCGCTCTGCTCGGTCTCGCCCGTGGTTATCTCGGTAGTTTGCGAGCTTTCGGTTTTTGAACTGCTGTCATTTTCGGAAGACGATGACGGCGATTTTTCCGTCGTGGTCTGAGACTGAGGCGCTGCGGTCGTATGCTCGGAAGCGTCCGAATCGCCTGATTGTATCGTTTTTCCGGAGAGCTTTGAGAGCAATGCGATTATACCAACTACTATGCACACCAGCACTACAACACCGCATACCTGTCTTATCTTATATTTGTGGCGGTGAATAAAGCTGTCGCTGCTTTTATGGTTTCTTGTCAGTTCTGTGCGTGCACGCTGAACATTCTGCTGATGTTCGTTATCGTTCTGCACAGGATTTGACTTATTTTGTTCATCCATTTTAACACGCTTTCTTTCTCAAAAATTCTTACACACACAATCATTATAGCACACTTTCATCAAAATTTCAAGCCCCGTGACAGAATATATGCAAATAATCAACGGTCAAATTGTAAAAAGAACGCTAATAATTGAAGATTACTATTGATTTTTTGAGAATATGAGTGTATAATATTTTTAATTGAATTTTTTGGGGAAGGTAATTTTATGGAGATAATCAACAAATCCGATAAAAATCTGCTGAAGGAATATGAAGCGTTCGCAAGCACGAGCAAGTACGGCAACTTTATGCAGTCACTGCTGTGGCCGAAGGTAAAGGACAACTGGGGCTGGGACGCTGTTATTTCAAGGGACAGCGAGGGCAGGATAAAAGGCACCTGCCTGGTGATAATCAAAAAGATACCGATCTTTGGCGTTACATTCCTTTATGCACCGCACGGACCTGTTTGCGACTGGAGCGACAAGGAAACGATGCAGGATCTGTTTGAGGGCGTAAAGGTGCTTGCCAAGAAATACAAGTGCTATCAGTTCATGTGGGATCCCTGCCACGAGGAAAAGGACAAGGATATCTCCGAGATGATAATCGGCATGGGCTTCAAGCACAGATACAACGCTCCCGAGCTGACAACTATACAGGCAAGAAACAACTATATGCTGCGCAACATAGAGGGCAAGACCGCTGACGAGGTAATGGCGACCTTCAAGCCCGACTGGAGAAACAGGATAAGAAAAGCAGGCAGAAAGGGCGTTGTTTGCAAGGCGTGCGGCACTGAGGCGCTTGATGATTTCTATCCGCTGATGCAGGCAACAGGTATCCGTGACGGCTTTTCGATACGTTCAAAGGAATACTTTGTGAAGATGATAAACGGGCTTGGCGAAAAGCATTGCAGGCTGTTTATGTGCTACGTTGAGGAGGACGGAAAGCAGATACCTCTCTCGGGTGCGGTAACAACGCAGTATGCGGGCAAGACCTGCTATGTTTACGGCGCTTCGGCTAACCACCACAGAAATCTTTATCCTAACTATCTTATGCAGTGGACGATGATAAACTGGGCGTTAGAGGGCAAGAATTACATTTACGATTTCCAGGGCATACCGTTCTACACCGATCCCGAGCACCCGAATTACGGTGTTTACAAGTTCAAAAAGGGCTTTAACGGTGAGGTCGTTACTTATGCGGGAGAGTTTTTCTACGTATTCAAGCCGTTTATGAAAAAGATAGTTGACCTTTGCGAAAAGCTGGTCATGTGGAAGCATGACAGGAAGACCAAGAAGCTGCTCAAAAATCGAAACAAGGATATGCAGTAATAATAAATATCACACGGGGTAAGGCGACTTTTCCCGTGTGTTTTTTTGTTTTGGCAGGCGGCAGCAAACCGCATGGTGCGACAGCTTGTGCACGGGTCAAGGCTTTTTCTAAAAAAATGCAGATAAACGCCCTGTTTTTTGTGCAATTTTATCCGCTATAATATTTGCAATTTGCGCATAAATGTAGTATAATAGTATTGTGCGTATTCAGGGGCATTCGGCGCTTTGTGCGCTTTTAACAGGGCAGTGCCCCTTATTGAAACAAGTAAAGGATTGAAACAGATGCTATATGATCTTCTTGAAAAACTCGGACAGAGCACAGGTATAAAGGGAATGCCGCTTTTTGCGATGTTTGTATTCAGCCTTTTGCTCGTGTCGCTGTCATTTAAGCTGTTTACGAGAGTTCTCCCCAAGGATCAGGGACGTGAGTTTGCGGTGAACGGCTCGCTTTCACAGGGAAAGGCGAGAGGTGCGGGACTTATATTCATAACCTGCTTTGTACTGCTGACTTCGCTTTTTGTTCCGCTCAATCTGGAGCTTGTGATATATCTTGTGCTTATTTACGGCGCAATGCTCAGCGGTTATCTCGATGACGCTTCCGATGTACCCTGGGGCAACCTGAAAAAAGGACTTATCGACCTTGTGGTATCCGGCGGTATCGCAGGAACGTATTATTATTTCAACTCTTCTGCCATCTCGGTAGCCTTTCTGGGCTGGAAGGTGGAGCTGAACCCAGTGTTGTTCGTTATTCTTGCCGCTGCACTTGTGTGGGGCTCGATAAACGTTACAAACTGCGCTGACGGTGTAGACGGACTTTGCGCATCACTGTGTATGCTTTCGATATATATGCTCAGCAAGCTGCTCGGCTCGCAGACGACAATGATGTCGGTGTGCCTGATAATGCTTGCCTGCCTGGGCGCTTACCTGTGGTATAACTGTTCACCGAGCAGTATACTTATGGGAGATGCAGGCTCAAGAGCGCTGGGAGTATTTCTTGCGCTGCTGGCACTTAAAACGGGTTCGCCGTTTGCATACCTGCCGATATGCGCAATGCTGATAATCGACGGAGGACTGGGACTTATAAAAGTTTCGTTCATTCGTTTCCTTAAACTCAAAGGCTTTATGAAAAATATCCGTACCCCTATACATGACCATGTGAGAAAAAACAAAGGCTGGTCTGATACGCAGGTAGTTATAAGATTTCTGATAGTACAGCTTGTTATCGGTATCTGCTACTTCCTGATGAGTGTGTGAGAATAAGGGCAAAGAGATAAGAATTGTGGAGTGATAGATATTAACAAGAAGCTGAAATATGGCTTGAACATTCTGTTCATAGCTGTTGTGGCGTACCTGACGGTAAGGCTGCTTTTCAACAACCGTGAGCTTTCAGAGATAATGTGTGAGCTTCACCGTGCTGATAAGCTGTGGCTTGCTTTTGGCTGTGTGTGTACCTTCTGCTTTATCGCAGGAGAATCGGTCATTATCAAGTATATGCTGTGGCTGTTCAAGGAAAAAGTGCCGTTTTTGCGGTGCCTGAAATATTCGTTTATCGGATTTTTCTATTCCTATATAACCCCGTCTTCATCGGGCGGTCAGCCTGCGCAGATGGTCTATATGAAAAAAGACGGCATCTACTACGGCTATTCATCGCTGATAATGCTGGTGGTGGCAGTGGTCTACAAGGCTGTGCTGGTATTGCTGGGTTTATTTTTCTACATTTTCTATCACGGCTATGTGGTGGATCATGTGGGAGATTATATGTGGCTGGTCTATGTAGGGTTCTTCCTGAACCTTGCGTATATCGCACTTTTGCTGATAGTTTGCCTTAAACCCTTGTGGTCACGCAAAATGGCGATAAAGCTGATAAACCTGCTCACAAGGATACATCTGCTCAACGCAAAGAACAATGAGCGTTACATAGCAAAGGTAACAAGGATATTTGACAACTATGTAAAGGCATCGAAGTATATCTCGGATAATCTCGGTTCGCTGTTTACTATAACCTGGCTGACGATATTGCAGAGATTGGCACTGTTTATGCTGACGTGGATAGTTTACCGTTCATACGGACTGAGCGGAGCGAGCTTTATGGAGATAGTTGCGCTTCAGGTAATGATAGGCGTAGCTGTTGAGATGCTTCCTTTGCCGGGCGCTGCGGGAATAACCGAAGCCTGCTTTATAGCCTTCTTTACGGGAGTGTTCTCGGATGAGCTGATAAGCCCTGCGATACTCCTTAACAGAGGTATCAGCTTCTATGCGGTAATAATCATCGGCGGACTTGTTACACTGGGAACACATCTGCTGAATATAAAAAGATACGGTAAGGATACCGATAAGGAAAAACAACAGAAAGAGCTGGAAGAAGCTACGGTTGCACAGATACCCTCATCGGATGAAACGGATAAATAATATTAGGGAAAAAAGGTGAAGATATGATAGGATTTTATAACTATACCGTAATACTAACCTACCTGAGCCTTTGCTCAGCGGTGGTCGGCATAACTCAGGTATTTGAAGGACGTGAACGTATCGCTATACTGTGCCTTCTTATCTCGGGTATTTGCGATCTGTTTGACGGAAAGGTAGCAAGGCACAAAAAAGACAGAACGGATCAGGAAAAGCTGTTCGGTATACAGATAGATTCGCTGTGTGATCTGGTGGCGTTCGGCGTTCTGCCTGCCTGCATTGGTTATAATATGGGCTTCCATTACGGATTAGGTCTTGTTTCAGCCGTTCTTATCGTTCTTTGCGGTCTTATCCGTCTTGGCTATTTCAACGTTATGGAGGAAGAACGCCAGCGTTCGACTGCGGAGAACCGCAAGGAGTATCAGGGACTGCCGATAACGACTTCTTCGATAATACTGCCGCTTTTGTTTCTTGCAAAAAAGAATATCCCCGATGAAGCATACCCTTATGTGTTCCAGGGATTTATGATCGCACTGGCTGTGCTTTTCGTAGCGGATATAAAGGTCAAAAAGCTGTCGGCAAAGAGCATTTTCCTTATGTTTACGCTGGCTGCGCTCGTGATACTGGGACTGTGGAAGATCGCACCGCATCACTAAAATGAAATAAGGGGGAACATACTATGAAATACCGTAACAGACAGGGACAAGAGTTTGAAGAGACGACATCGCAGGACAAGCTGCTGCAAAGAGCTTATAAGAGCTATTTCTGCCGTGTATTTCTCAGACTGCTGAGTATGCCCGGAGTTTCAGAGTTTGCGGGCGTTTTGCTTGACAGCAAGCTCTCGGCGAGCTTTATTTCGGACTTTGCGGAAAACAATAATATCGACCTGAGCGATTATGAGCCAAGAGCTTATAAATCATTCAACGATTTCTTTACAAGAAAAATAAAGCCGGGCAGCAGACCAATGCCAAAGGATAAGAACGCTGTTGCCTGCCCTTCGGACGGAAAGGTAACGGCTTATAAAATAGACGAGGTGAACGGTTTTGTTATCAAAAACTCGGTCTATTCCATAAGAAGCCTGCTGAGAGATAAAAAGCTGGCTAAGAGATATGAGGGCGGATATGCGGTGATTGTAAGGCTTACGCCTGATGATTACCACAGATATGTTTATTGCAGCAACGGAATAAAGAGCCATGACAGAGTTATAAACGGCGTGCTCAGCACAGTAAACCCTGTTGTGAACGAGTACGTTCCTGTTTACCGTGAAAATTCAAGGCAGTACTGCGTTATAAGAACAGAAAAGTTCGGTGACATCGTTCAGATGGAAGTCGGCGCACTGTTTGTTGGTAAGATAACCAACGCTCACCCCTACGGAAAGAGAACGGTCCTCAGGGGAGAGGAAAAGGGTTATTTCGAGTTCGGTGGTTCAACTATCGTGCTGCTGTTTGAAAAGGACAAGGCGGAGGTTTGCGAGGACCTTTTGAAAAACACTCGTGAGGGCTTTGAAACAAAACTGCTTCAGGGCGACATTGTTGCAAAGGCAAAATAATAACGGACAAATGCTTTGAGGGCGCACTTTTTAATAAAAGGTACACCCTCAATTGCTGATTTTAGCAGCATAAAGCCATTGCTTATGGAATGAAGGGAGTGCATAGGCTTTTGTATAAACTCAACTATGCCTGGGTGGACGAAAAATATTACTATGACGGCAATGACCTGGGCGCAGTAGTCTATGAGGACAGGACTGTATTTAAAACATGGGCACCGATGGCTACGGGCGTGTATCTTAATCTGTACCTTGACGGAACAGGCGACTGCAAAATGGAAAGTCTCCCGCTTGAGCCGCTGGACAAGGGCGTTTGGTATGTAGAGATATTCCGTGACCTTGACGGGTGCTTTTATACCTACACATTTGAATACAATCACAGAAACAACGAGGAAACTATTGATATTTACGCTAAATCGTGCGGTGTGAACGGCAACAGGGGAGCGGTGATAAACTTTGCAAACACAAATCCCGCAGGCTGGGAAAAGGTGAGCAGGCCTGTTTGCACAAACCCGTGTGATGCGGTGATATATGAATGCCATGTAAGGGATATCTCGGCGGATATAAGCTCGGGTGTGCCACCCAAGTATCGTGGAAAGTTTCTCGGAATGGCTTGCAGGGGAACGAAAAACAAGGGCACGGCTACCTGCCTTGAACATCTCAAGGAGCTGGGAATAACGCACGTGCAGCTGCTGCCTGTTGAGGATTTTGCAACTGTGGACGAGGCTCACCCCGAAAAAGCGCAGTACAACTGGGGATACGACCCCAAGAATTACAACTGCCTTGAAGGCTCGTATTCTACCGATCCGCAGGATCCCAAATGCCGCATAGTCGAGTTCAAAAAACTGATAATGGAGCTGCACAAAAACGGCATCGGCGTTATTATGGACGTGGTTTACAACCACACCTACTACACTGAGGAATCGGCGTTTGAGCGCTCTTTCCCGTATTACTACCACAGGCACAGGGACGGTAAGTTCACCAACGGTTCGGGCTGCGGCAACGAAACGGCTTCGGAGCGCAGGATGATGCGTAAGTTTATGATAGACTCGCTGAAATTCTGGGCGACCGAATACAAGATCGACGGTTTCCGTTTTGACCTTATGGCGCTGCACGATATTGAAACGGTGAACATCATCCGTGATGAGCTGGACAAGATAGATCCGCAGATACTTATGTACGGCGAGGGCTGGACGGGCGGAGAATCTCCGATGTACGCAGATAAGCTCGCTTATAAGTGGAATTCCTACAAGTTCGGCAGGGTAGGCCTTTTTAACGATAACATAAG
>AUXO018506484.1_pt1 | contig 10377 bp, 14 predicted proteins | sample 768731 | NCBI WGS metagenome assembly AUXO01 (sample SAMN02715735, study PRJNA202380) | gut metagenome | biome: sheep rumen | host: Ovis aries | place: New Zealand: Palmerston North | reverse complement strand
TGAAAGTAAATCTTGATATGTCTTAATAAGTTGTACAATACGATATAGCCTCCTAAAGATATTCCTCCATATATTAATCCTATTATTTAATCGCTATTCTCATTTTGTAAGAATACATAGCATCTAATGTTTGCTTTTTAAATACTTTTAATAATCTTTCATCTAATGTATTAAGTTCATTAATTATCTTATCATAATTATATTTTATCGCGCGTTGCATACTACTTTGACTTAATAAGAATTTCTTAAATCTTTCTTGATCGTATTTTTCTGTATGCGAAAAACATATTTCCCTTGAATATTCAAATAATTCGCTTTTTCTTATATTATTTAGATGCTCTTTTTTTTCACTGACCCACTTATTATCATTGTCTTCTAACTCAAACGTTATTCGTCGCAAATAAATATCCAACTGTTCAAGTTCCTTATTTATTACTGGGGGATAATCAGCATCTATTACTGCAAATATTCCACCTTTTTTTAATATTCTATATACTTCTTTTATTGTCGGTTCTGGATCCATCCAATGAAATGCTTGTGAACAAATAACAATATCAGCACATTCATCTTCCAATCCTGTTTTATCTCCATATCCTTGAATAAATTTTATTTTATTATTCTCTTTAGCTTTAGCCTTATTAAGCATATCTACTGATGGATCTACACCTATAATTTTTTTAGAAAATAAAGTGCACGCTTCTGTTGATAATCCTGTTCCACAGCCTATATCTACAATAGTATCAATTTCATTATTTAAATATATTTTCAAAATTTCAATAGCTTTACTAGGTAATTTAGGTCTTCCTTCATCATAAGTATCAGCATATCCTAAAAATCTCTCATAACTCTTTTCAATATTTTTAACATCATCAGCTAACAATTCAAAATCAGTTAAGTTTTCATTGATTAATTCATTCATTTTACATTTCAAAACATTACAAAGCTTGAAAATATTTTCAATAGTAGGATAAGCTTCTCCTACTTCCCATTTTGATACACTTTGTCGTGACACATCAACTAATTCAGCCAGTTTCTCTTGACTTATATGCATACGTTTCCTTAAACTATATAAGTTTTCACTAAACTTCATTATTATTCCCCCTTTGCATGCTATTATACTCTTGTATGTATCAATTTTCTAGCAACCTATAGTTGCACTTTTAAAAGAAAATTTGCTTATATTATAAGTATTATAATATAAGCAAATAATCTTTACACTTTTTTTGCATGTTTTTCTCTCTTAAATACTGATATTATAAAAATCATAATATTCTCATAATAATCTTAATCCATAAAATCTCCATACATCATATATGCAAAGCCTGTCATATTAGTATTATTAGCAAATTCTTCCTTTTTCAAATTTTCTCTTGGAATTAGATCTTTAAAATATGATAAATATGTTACTAATCTATATAATCTTGTATTTTGATTAAATCTAAAAATAATATCTTTATTATAATTCATATCACCTTCTATTAAATTCTCATTATCATAATCAAAAATTATATATGTATCTTTTGATTTCATCATTGTATTTATAGAATCTGGTGTAAAACTATATAAATTATAATCTTCCATAGTTGAATAAGCCATTCTATCTTCTGTAACTTCTAATAAATGCTCAAATTTCTCATCATTTTTTTCAAACACAAAAAATCCATCTTTTTTTGGATCTTTAAAATATATTCTGTCAGGCTTCCTCTTATATGTATTAGGGCAGTATTCAAACTTTTTGTAATTATTACTATATCCTGCTTCATCTTGTTCTATCTTACTTTTTAATTCTTCCATTTCTGGTGTTAATGTTTTTTTATTTTCTTTTGCTACATTTTCGTTTATACTATTAACATTGTTATTATCATTGTTTTTCTCATTTTTACCTAACATGCTAAGAAATATCCCTAATCCTGTTCCTACAACAAATAATACTATTAAAACGCATATTACTACTTTTTTTTGTTTATCTGTTAAATTTTTCATTCTAATACCCTCCAAAAGAAGTAAAAAATAAATTTATATCATACTAGTTTAAAAATTCTTCACATTTATGTTTTATTTTATCCAACTCCAATCCAGTTGCCTGTAGAGTTTCCCATCCCATTTTTGAAGCTGCTTCAATATTATCTTTTCTATCATCTATAAATAAAATATTTTTACCTTTAAACGGTAATTCGTTTTGTACTTTTTCATATATATCCATTTCTGGTTTTTTTAATCCCATTTCAAATGATAAGAATACATAATCATAATTTGCTAAATTTACTTGTTTATTTAACCTTTCTTTATCTAATATAGTTAAATTTGAAAAAATACCAATAAAGCATTTATCTTTCAAGGAAACTTCAAAATCAGCAACTTCTTTATAATAATCAATTTTATCAAATATTTTTTTATCTATAATTAAAAATTCTTCAAAAGTTTTATTTAATGAAAATTCTTTTGCCATTTTATTGTATGTTAATTCGAATTCTTCCATATTTTTTATGGAACTTAATCTAAATTTGGAAAGCTTATTAAGTATTGATTCCTCTCCCTTGTATCCACATTCATAAAAAACATCATTAAACGCATTAAAACAAGTATACCCTGTAGTATGAGATTCTACAATATTTCCCCAATCAAATAGTATTATTTTATCTTTCATTATCCCCACCTCTTTTTATTGGTTAAATTCTAGCAAAAAAAATTTCAGTTTTATGAAAAATATATTATCTCATTACTAGGAAAATATTTATGCATTAAATCTGTAAAATAAATTTCTCCTTCATGCCTAAAAATTTGATTGTAAGTATATTTTCCTTTTCCTCTTACAGTCATTAAATTTTTATCATATAAATCAATTGAATTTGGAAAAGCCTGACTATTAATCATTTTATGAATATAACTATATGTCATAAATATAAATTCAAAAAACACTTTATTTTTAGCTTTTGGGATTAATAATTGACTTAATATTTTAAATAATTCTTCATATAAAACTTTCCAATTATCTACTAAAATAATTGGTGCAACAAGAATTCCTATTTCATATCCCGCTTCTGCAAGCTTATTTATCGCTTCTATTCTTTTTACTAATTTAGAAGTTCCAAATTCAACCTCATTTATGATTTTTTCTGGATTAACACTCATTCTTACAATAATTTTTCCTTGATGATCAATATTTAAAATCGAATCCACCATATCAAATTTTGTAGGAAATGTTAATTTTCCTTTTTTTGAACTCTTAAAGTTTTCTATTGTCCAAACCAAATTATTTGTAATAGTATTTTCTAATATTAAATCACTATTACTTCCAATTTCAAAAATATTTTCATTTTCATCTTTATTTGCTGTTTGAATAATTTTATCTAACATTTGCTCTCTATTAACAAAAATCCTTAAATATGCACATTTATTAAAATTACATACCAAATAACAATACATACACATTGCAATACATCCAGAAGATGTATATGGAACTAAAAAATTAGATATTTTAGAATTAGGAACAAATTTATGTGTTTTTCGTATTCCAATTACTAAATTTCTTTTCATTTTTGGAAATTCTGCATTTTCTTTTTCTCGCATTTCTTGAATATTATTATGATTTGTAATTATTTTCTTAGGAACTTCTTTATATTTTTCTAATAATTCCTGTCCTAATTTATAATTTTTTATTTCTTCTTCATAATATATTCTTTCTGGATTAAACAATTAAATCACCTCTATAAACAGTATTTTTTGTAAATTTAATTAATTTATCCATTATTTTATTCACTTTTATATTTCTTTATAAAAGATTTATCTATTTTATAGAGTTCTATTATATTTAACCATTTTGTATTTTTCTATATATATCTCCCCAATTATTAACTTCTTTTATATATTGGTTTTCTTCTAATCTTTTTAAATTTGTATCCCTAAAATATAAAGTCTTAATATTATTTTGTGCAAGCTTAGTAACAATTCTCCAGTCATCATCAATCATTATATCTACATTTTCTTTTTTACAAATTTCTAATTTGTCATTTACATTCCAATAATACTTATCAAATTTTATATTACTTTCATTTAAAACACGTTCTGCATCATCTTTCATTTCAGGAATAAATCCACCTCGTGCTGTAATTACTACAAATTCATGTCCTTGTGCTTTTAATAACTTATAAACTCCAACAAATCCAGACATTAAGTTACTTTCTTTTGAAATAATCATAAAATATTTATCTATAAATTGCTGTTCTTGTTCTTTTGTCCAATTATATCTTGATTGAAATTTAGGTTCTTCTCTATCAATCAGATTATCTCCATTTAAAGTATCTATGTCAAATATTTCTTCGTATGTTCTAAATGTTGTTTCACTATCAATAACAACACCATCTAAATCAATCCCTATTTTCATATCTTTTCTCCATAACTTCCAATATATTTTTTATAATAATTCCAATATAATAACATTCTTACTTATTATATCTATTTCAAATCTATTTTATAATAATTACTTTGTAAATTTATATCCCAATCATTGGGAAGTTTTTTCCCTACATAACCGTGTTTTATATAAAATTCCTCCATGACTTTGTATTATTTTATTTGAACCATAGTTATATTTATAACATCCTAATATTACTTCTTTCATGTTCTTTTCTTTGCAAACATTTAATGCATACTCTAACATCTGTGAAGCATATCCTTGCCTTCTTTTACTTGGTCTTACTGCATACCCAATATCTCCATACCTTTGCCTCATTTCTTCAGATAAATCAAATCTTATATTTAACATTCCAACTAATTCATCTTTATCATTAAATACTAAATATTGATAATATCTTCCCCATTGTTCATCTGGAATTTCTACATTTTTATTGACTTTTTGTACCCATTCGTTAAAATCCATCTCTACCATTCCAGTACATGCAGTAAGCGTTCTTTCATAATTGGAATAATGTTCCTCAACATAATCTTTTAAAATCTTCATATCATCATTTTGTGGCAATCTATATTTCATATTTTTCTCCTCATTATTGTTTTCATATAACATCAGTCAAACATTTTATAAAAATATTTAATTTTATATTTTAACACAGATTAAAATGTAAAATATCTAGAAAATAAAGCTATACCAGCACTTGCTAGTATTAAACAGCAAACCCACCATATTATATCTATAATACCTATAATTAAACCTGCTGTTGCTAACCCCTTTCCTTTTTCATTAAATGCTTCTATACGTCTCTTTCCAGCGACACTAAAGCATACAGATAAAATACCTAAAATTAGCGGAAATACAAATAATCCAACTAATGAACATACAAAACCTGCTACTGCTAATCCATTTGTTTTTTGCATTCCCATTTGAGCTCCATTGTTATAATTTGGTTGGTTATAATTGTTTTGTTTTTGTTGATTATTTGCTTGATTTTGAATATTATTTTGATTTACTGCAGAACCACAGTTTGGGCAAAACATAGCTCCTTCATTTAATTTTGATCCACATTGACTACAAAATTTTTCCATATTTATTTCTCCTTTTATTATTTTTCTTTTCTTATTGCTTCTATTGATGGTTTTCCTGTAACTAAACCAAATTTCATAACAATATCAAAATATATTTTACTATATTCTGATGTACAATCAATTACTTCCTTAGTAAAATCTACACCAGTATCAATAATAATTTCATGTTGACCTAATGAAACCTCAATTTCTTGGGTTTGACCATTTTTTAATACTGCAACCTTATTCTTATCTATACTAATATTCATTGACATAGCCATCCCAACTATTTTACTTTTTCTTGTAAATATTAATTTTACATTTTGAATATTAGGTTGAGCTACTTGGTCTTCTTCAAACTTATATCCACAAAAAGTACAAAATTTACTTCCTTCTTGAATTTCTTTACCACAATTTCTACAAATCATATCTTTTTCTCCTTTTCTTTTCATTATATATTATTTCATTTTTTTGTTAGTCCTTATATTAAACATTTCAACCAGAGATTTCCCCTGATCTTTAGAATCTAAATCAACATTTTTAGCACTTTTTTTCCACGAGCTATCTTCTGGTAATAATTCATATGCTATATTATGTTGTTCCCATTCATATACTAAATCTTCTACTGTTCTATATGATTTCAAATCTTTTCCATGTATTGGATGAATCTCTATTAATTTCTCACATATTTTAGTTATTGCTTCCTTATCTTTAATTTTAAATGAATCGGTTATATGCCAATTATCCTTAGTATATGACGCTTTATAAATTTCATCATTATATTCAAATTTATAATTTTTTCCTTTTCCATCTATATCAATTATTTCAATTTGAATTATTTGCTTTTTCTGTTTTTTACTTTCTATATTTTCATTACTAAAACTTGCTTTTATTTCTTGATTTGATAAATTACTTTTTTCTTCCAATTTATTATCCGTTGAATTTTTTTGATTTTCTGATGCTAAACTATTAGGCTTATTTCTTATTAATTCAAAAATAATAATACTTATTACAGTTAAGCAAATTAATAAAATTGGAATTATTAATTTTTTCATTTTTGTCCCCTTGTAAATTTTAATTTATATATATAAATAAATTGGAGATATGTCTCCAATCTATCATTATATATTATAAAGTTCTGTAATTATTTTTATCTGCTCTATCATCTAATTTTCTATCAAATTGTTCATTATTATAAAACCAATCAGTTTTTTTATCTTTAGGATTTGCTTTTCTTCCTTTATCTAATAATAAATCAAACAATACTGCAACTGCAAGAACTATAGCAATAAAAGAAATTAAAGTTTGTAATGTATTTGATGCTGATGTAGCTCCATTCATGATTGCGTTAAAATTATTAAATAAATCTACTCCAAAATACATACCATATCCTATAACATATATTATTCCACCTATCAACATTCTTTTTACAACTAATATCATACATATTAATACCACAAAAGATAATGCAATTTCTATTTCACTATTAAGTGGTACTATTCCTCCAAGTGTTGTTCCAAATTCAGGCATAACTGCAACAATAACTCTGAAAGCCCAAAACATTGCCATAAACATAACTAATAACCATGTAGAAAAGTTTTTCATTTGTTTTTCCTCCTATATTACTTCTTTCAAATATATAAAAAAGGTTCCAATTTAAATGACATTTTACAAACATGTCAAATAAACTTAGGGGAACCATTTTTTATATTCTATTCTCCATCTACAAAATCAAATTCATCTTTGAATCTTTCTTTAAATATTTCAAATACTTTGTTTAAAACTGTTTCATCATCTACACTTGCATATGATTCTGTTTCAGCTTCTTCATCAATATCTTCAATTTTTAATATTACAACTTCTCCATCTTCTTCTTTTCCTTCTTCTTGGATTGGTAATAATACTACATATTCTTCATCTTCATATTCTATTAAATCAAGGAATTCAAATTTTACATCATTTCCTTCCTCATCACTTAATACTACGATGTTATCTAATTCTTCTTCATTTAAATTTTCGTCCATATTTTTCTCCTTTCAAATTTTATATTTTTATTTTAACATCTATTAAAATATATTTCAATCATTTTGTTTAATTTCAATAAATGTATTTATAATGTTGAAGCATTTTTATTAATATAACTTTCTAAAATATAAACTGCAGATATAGTATCAACTATATTTCTTTTTTTATTCTTATTAACATTCAAAAAGTTCATGGTTTTATGAGCTTCAACTGTTGTTAATCTTTCATCAACAGTTTCAATTTTTAGTTTATTATATTTACATTTTAATTTATGTATAAATTCTTCTGTTTTAATTGTTCTTTCAGATTTATTTCCTTTTAAAGTTATTGGCATTCCTACAACTATAGTATCTACTTCATATTCACTAAGTATTTCATCTAGCCTTCTTAAAACTATCTTATCCGAATTATTTCTTTGTATTGTTTCAAGCCCTTGTGCGGTTATATTTAATTCATCTGTTATAGCAACTCCAACTCTTGCTTCTCCATAATCTAATCCTAATTTTCTCATTATTCTATACCTATATAATTCTTTACAAGTTTTTCTAATAATTCATCTCTTTCTATCGCTCTTATTTTATTTCTTGCATCATTATGACTTGTTATATATGTTGGATCTCCAGATAATATATATCCAACTAATTGGTTTATAGGATTATATCCTTTTTCAACCAATGCTTCATATACTTCTCTTAATATTTCTTTTGTTTTTACTCCATTGTCTCTTTCAACCTTAAAGTTCATTGTTTTGTCAAATTCCATAACACTCTACCTCCTTATATATTATTTATATCGCTTTCCTCTATAGGTGCAGTATCCAAATAATTCTCTAATTTTTTCAAGACTTCTTCTAAACCTGTACCTTTATAGTAAGTAGATATTGCAAAATTAACTCTTGGCTTTACAACTGCTACTTTTTTGTTTTGAGTATTATTAGCTTGTTTCATCTTATGAGGATCTATACTTTGTCCTAAAGATATATTCATATTTTCTATATATTCTTTCTTATCATTTAAGAAATCAGCTACTCCGCTTATTTCTACACCAGAAAATACAATTGCAAACTTAGGTCCCATATATCTAACAAATATATATTCATCTGTAATATTTTGTTCTAAGTATTCGCAAACCTTTATAATTACCTCATTTCCAAGTTCTCTTGAGAATTTTTTATTAATAAGTTCGAGGTTTGTAAATCTAAACATACAAACAGTTGACATAGTGTATTTGTCTATTATTTTTTTACCTTCTCCATACAAATATTCTTCTGATTTTAATCCTGTAAACTTATCTGTTCTTACTATTGTTTCAAGTGTTTGTTGATGAATAACATTTTTCAAAACTGAAACAATATTTTCTTTTACAACTTCTAATATTGTTGTATCTACATTATCAAAATCGTGAATTGTTCCACTTTCTATAATCCAGTATCCAATATAAACATTGTCATAATATAATGGGAAGAAAATTGCAGATTTTGCTCTTCCAAACTCCATTTGTTGATATGGCAATTTTTCACTATCTTTGTTTACAGTAACATATTTAGGAGAACCAGTAGCTATACTATCTTTAAACATATCTATTTCTTGCAATGATTTTAAAGACTCCCAATGCTTTTTATCTACATTTGATGCTTTTATTGTATATTCGGCTCCATCAAATACAACTATTGTAGAATATTTGATTTCATATTTTTCAATTAGTATATCATTTATTTTTTGTATTTTTTCATCTACAGTTATACGTTCACCTACAACATTCATAAAATCTTGAACTATAGATAAGTTTTTTATTCTTTGGTCTATATTATTAAATGTTTGTATCTTCTTGTGTATACTAACATTATATATAACAAGTCCTATTACTATTAGTACAAGAATTATTACTATTGCTACTGCCACAATTATTTCCTCCTATTTTATTAATAATTTTTCTTCATTTGATTTAATGTATTATTTATATCTGCAGAAAATGTATTGTTGTTATATTGAGGAACTGCTGGTGGATTATATACCCCTCCACTTGCTCCAATTGGATAAATTACAGTTGTTAATTCCTTTAATATTTGTAAAAATCCTTTAGAATATCCTTTAATTGAAATATCACAATTTATAACACTTTCTAAATATCTTGTATATATATCTTGTTCAAATGGTATTGTTCTGTATTTCACTGAATTCACATCAAATAAGTCTGTCATAAATGACATTTCAGGATCACTATATTTTGACATTCCTCCAAGAATTGTTTTTTCTGAAATTCCTCTTACTTTTACATATTTATTTAATAAAATTCTTAGTTTACTTTCATCTAAAACATTTTTTGCTTTTAATTCTCTTAAAAATGCTGTTAATGGTTGTATTGTTAGAATATCTAATGATTGTACCAAATATATCTCTTGTGAATATGAAAAATATTGATATGGTGTATCAAAATCACAATCAATTATTACTAAATCATGCATTCTTAGTAGTGTTTCTAATATATGTCCAGCTTGGTATAAGTTTTCTCTATCTTCTGGTAAAGAAGTATATACAGTTAAAAACTTATTTACTTTAATTCCATTTGCTTGTCCTTCTATTAAATTTTCAAGACAATGACTTGCAACTTTTCTTAATTCTTCTTCATTTTTTGTATAAATATAATATGAATTCTTATTTTTAGTTGCATCTAATACTGCTACATTTATTCTTTCTGATGAAGCAAATTCAGCTAAGTTATTTACAATAAATGATGTACCATTTTTACTTGTTCCGACAAATGTTGCAACTTTCTTCTCTCCAGTAAACAATCTAGATAAATCTATTTCTTCTCCTGGTTGATAATTTTCCTTATATGTATTTGTTCCATAATTGTATGAACTATACTCGTTTG
>AUXO018169447.1_pt1 | contig 10377 bp, 15 predicted proteins | sample 768731 | NCBI WGS metagenome assembly AUXO01 (sample SAMN02715735, study PRJNA202380) | gut metagenome | biome: sheep rumen | host: Ovis aries | place: New Zealand: Palmerston North | reverse complement strand
CGAATGGACTATATTAGATAATGTAGATGTGATTATTTGTAATAAAATCAACTCTATTATAGATTGTCTCAAAAGCAAAGGAGAATAAGTATGAATAGAGATATTGAAAAAGAATTGTTGGAATTAGCAAATAAAGAAGTTAAAGAAAAAATTGAAAAAGAAAGACAACAAAGTGAAATCAAAATTAAAGAAGATATTAAAAAAGTTAAAATTATATTAGATTTAATTGAAAAACACATTATTTATAAGGTAGATGATAGATATACTTCACACGCAAATTTCATTCCAATAACAAAAGAAATATTCTTTGAAGATTATACTAACAAAGGAAAATATCACGATGGAATAAAATTAGAAGAATATGATTATGAAAGTGGAACATATAAATTTAAAAATATTAAAGTAAATGATATATATTATTATCACATAGGTCGAGTAATACCTGAATTTGACAAATTAATAGAAGAAAAATTAAGTAAAGTCAAAAGATACACATTTGAATTAAATCAAATAAAAGATGAAGTTGAAAACCTTGTTAATCAAGAAAAAAATATCAAAAAATTTATTGAAGATTATAACCAACTAAAAAATAATTTAGAAAGTAAAAGTGAGTAAGTATGATATTAGAAGAATTATTAAAAGTATTAAATGCAAATGTTTATTTTCACTTATTTAAAGAAAAACGCATTGGAAGATTTGATAAATATGACATTGGAATATCTACTTATTTACTTGATTATGTAAAAGAAATAAATATTGAAGATGAAGTTTTAGAAATATATTTAGAAAGCAAAGGTGAGTAAAAATGAATAAATTAAAATTAAATATACAATTATTTAGTGGTGGTTCTTATGATTATGCTTATAACCATTTAGATATTTATTATCATAATGTATATGATGAAGAATTAGATTTAATGATACAAAATTTAAGAGAAGTATTACACGATTTAGAATGGTGGCAAAGTGGTGATATTGGTGAAGAAGATTATAGAAAAACATTAAACGATTTCAAGAAAAAATGGTTTGGTAATCGTGATGAGAGATTAAAAGAAATAATTAAAAACAAATGTAAAGAATTAGAAGAACATTTATTAAATATGGTAGGTGAGTAATAATGAAATTTTTGAAATTTATATTAGTTGCAATATGTGAAGCAATAATAATGGGATTAATAGTGAGAGAAACTGATTATGAAACAGGAATATTAGTTATGCTGGTTATGATATATGCAAGATTAAGTATTATAGGTGAGGAATAATGAAAGATGAAATTTGGAAAGATATTGAGGAAACACAAGGCTATTATCAAATATCTAATTATGGTAGAGTAAAAAGTGTTTCAAGATTTCATAAAACAAAAGATACAGGTTATTATTCAAAAGAAAAAATATTAAAACCTAGTATAGATAATTTAGGATATTTACAAGTTCAAATAAGAAAACCTGAAGGATATGACACAAGAAATGGTTATAAAACTAAAAGAATACATCAATTAGTGGCAAATGCTTTTATACCAAATCCAAATAATTATCCTGTTATTAATCATATAGACGGAAATAAATCTAACAATTATGTTGATAATTTAGAATGGTGTTCTCACAAATATAATGTCCAACACGCTTTTAAAAATGGTTTGAATAATCCTGCTACACATATACCAAAACAATATAGACAAAAATGTGACTTGGCTTATGAATACATTATAAGACATAAAAGAAAAGATGGACTTTTAAATCTTAATGAATGGCAAACTAAAGATTTATTAAAAATATTGGAGGTAAATGATGCAAAAAGATGAAATAAAAGAAATATTAGATTACTTAAAAAACAGTACTTTTATACCTGATGAAACTAAAAGAAAATATAAAATATTACATAGGGATGAAGTTAGGAAATTATTAGATTACATAACTAATTTACAAAAAAAATATGATAAGGCTTTATCTGATTTAGTTAAAGTAAGTCACAAAATAATGGAACTATCTAAAAATTACGATAGAATATATAATGAAAATTGTAAATTAATAGAAAAGCATAATATAACTGATATCAGTTTATTAGATGAAAATTTTGATTTACAACAAGAAATAGAAAAACTAGAAAATGATAAAAGAGGAATGTTAGTTCAATTATACAAGGCAAATGTTGAAAAAGATAATTACAAATCAAGATGTGAAAAAGCCATTGAATATATAAAAACAAAAGAAGTTGATTTTGTAGATGTACATTATCAACAACAAGACGATTATTTTAATGGGTTATTAAATATTTTGCAAGGAAGTGATAAAGATTGTATAGATTAATAGGAACAACAACAGATAATGAAAAAATAGAAATAGCAAAATTTCAAGATTACAAAAAGATAAACAGATATTGGAGTATAGTTGAAAACGACAAAATGTACATTGAAGCAATTTTATTAAGAGAGCTTGGAAAAGATAATCCAGTGGCAATTAGATACTATGAATTTGACGAAAGAAAACCAAAAGCATTAAGGAGGAAAAAATGAAAGATTTAGAAGTTAAAATAATAAAATTTGATGTAGATTGGACAGAAATCAAAAACTTATGTAGAAAAACAATTTCAATGGCAGACAGCACCAAAGAACCAACGAAAGAATGGAAAAGGAAGTTATTACTCGCCGAGCATTCACCTTTAAGGCACAGTCTTATCACCGTTGAAATAAACAATTTGCCTTTTTATGTAATGGGACATTTAGTTAGACATCATGAGGGCGTTACACCATATGTTACAACCAGTCGAGAGGACAGAACAGGCAAACCAAGAAGTGAAAGAAAACAAACCGACGCAGTATCAATGCGTATGGATTTGAACATTCAATCATTAATTAATATTTCAAGAAAAAGATTATGTAATCAAGCAGATGCGACGACACAAAGAGTATGGTTAGAAGTGATCAAAAAAATTGCTGAATATGACGAAGACATATTTTGGGCTTGTGTTCCAGAAGGAATTAGAACTTGCGGTTGCCCTGAAAAATTTGGTTCATGCAGTACTTGCGAAAACATTATTTCTCAGATGGATTTTAACGACAGATTAGATTTAACAGCACGTTATAATCATTATGAAGAACATAGAAACAAAGTTATGATAAAAAAATAGGCAATTATTAATTTGTCTTTTTTTTTATTCAATGATAAAATGAAATTAAAAGGAGGGTAAATAATGAAAGTATTTACGAGTAAAGAATTTATAAATAAACTTAATTGGTTAGTTACGTCTGTTCCTAACTCTTATCATTCTGAAAACGGCACATGGTGTACGTTACATGATGGTAAGGTATGGCTTGACTGTGTTTGTTCCATCAAAGGTTTATTATGGGGGTTCAAGGACAATTATTCAATAAACAACAGAGGCGGAGCCGTTTATTTATCAAATGGCGTAGCAGATTTTGGAGCAAATGACGGTATTAAATATTGTGAATATGTAAGTCGTGACTTTTCTAACTTAACGCCAGGCGAATATTTATGTATGAAAGGAACAAAATATTCTCATGCAGGGATTTATTTAGGCAACGGAAATGTCTTTGAATGTACTACAGGCTGGGGTGCTAGAAAGTGTATAATTAGTCAAATTGACCAGTACGGAAATCGTTATTATAACGGTGTTAAAAGTGTTTCGTGGACTTATCATGGCAAGTTGCAATATATTGATTATTCTGACTCTGGCGACTCTTATTCAGAACGTGTGAAAGAACTTCAAAGAGTATTGAATGAACAATATGGCTGTGGATTAGCAGTCGATGGTTCTTTTGGACCTTTGACAACGCAAGCGTGTATGAAACACTATTTATATTACTTGAAAAAAGCACCACTTCATGTTAAATGGCTTCAAAGAAGATTAATCGCCAAAGGATATTCTGTAGGTAACTCTGGAGCGGACGGTTCATTTGGGCCAGCAACGAAACGAGCAGTTTTAAATTTTCAACGTAATTCTGGATTAGTGCAAGACGGTTATGTCGGTGCAGAAACAAGTAAAAAATTAGTTCAATAAAATATTGCATTATTTTTGCAGTTATGTTATAATTAAATTGCTAGTAGTTCACTAGTGTGAAGCCTTTTTGAATGAATAGTATGTTTTTTCACTATTCCATACTCTTCGTTTCATATTCATTCGTAGAATTTTGGAAAAGGAGGTTGTTATTTATGGAAATATTCGTAAATAATAACGTATCTTATGCCGAATTTCTATCTTATCTACCGACGTTAAAATATCGTTATAAACGAGTTTTAGCGTCATTTTTTTTGTTTGAACATAAAGAAAAAAATATTTTTATAAGAGATTTCAAAAAACAAATATATTCTTTAAAATATACAACCAAGAAAAAGGACAAAATATGGGAATATTTGAACGATGACATTCCGTTTGAAACATTAAATGATTAATTTTGCACTGTTTCTTTTTTTATGGTATAATTTTCTTAAAGATTGGGAGGACAGAATGGAAAAATTAAAAATAGAATATGTTGATATAAATTCAATAAAACCATATAAAAAGAATGCTAAATTACATCCAGAAGAACAGATAGAACAAATTAAAAAATCTATTGAACAATTTGGTATGGATGACCCAATTGGAATTTGGAAAGATGAAATAGTTGAAGGACATGGAAGATTAATTGCTTGTAAAGAACTAGGATTTACAGAAGTACCTATAATAAGACTAGACCACTTAACAGATGAAGAAAGAAAAGCGTATACATTGGCACATAATAAACTAACAATGAATAGTGACTTTGACATTGATATTTTGAACGATGAACTTATGAATTCATTTGATACCATTGATATGTCAGATTTCGGTTTTGATTTAGATTTTGAATTAGATGAAGAAATGAATATTAATGAAAAAGATGATACTATTTTTTATTTTGATAAAGATGAAATAAAAAAAGACATAGTAGATAATTGGAACCCTAAAAAAACATTAAATGAATATATAAATGACATTATAGATATACCAACCGCAAAATTTCAGTTTAATAGATTATGTCAAGGATATAGAGATGGATATTATATAAGCATTTTATTTAATCCGCATAGATTAATAACTGATACTTCTAAAAATAAAAATATATATTATGGAATATTAAATGATGAAAAATATAAAACAAATTTTGCTAGATTTTTAGTTGATGTTGCCGAAAAAGTTACTCCTCAATGCGAATATTACAAACAAATAAGATTAGGACATGGAGGATATCAATATGTGAATGAATTTCAACCATATTTGGCAAGAGATATATATAAAAAATATTGTAAAGAAGGAGATAAAATTTTAAATCCATGTGCCGGTTGGGGAGGAAGATTAATAGGAATAGCAAGTTGTATGTTTAAAAATATTGAATATGTTGAAACCGACCCATCAAAACAAACATATAAAGGATTAGTAGAATTGAAAAAATTTTTAAAGTTGGGAGATAATTATAAACAATATAACTTGCCTTTTGAAGAACTAGAATTGAAAGAAAATTATTTTGATTTTGTATTTACATCTCCACCATATTTTGACACCGAAAGATATAGTGATGATAAAGAACAAAGTTATATTAAAAACAATAGTTATGAAAAATGGCGAGATAATTTTTTATATGTAATGATAGATAAAATTATTTTTTGTATGAAAAAGAATGCAATTTGCATGTTAAATGTGGGAAACAAAAAGTATTCAATAAGTGACGATATTAAAAAATATTTAAAAGAAAAATATAATATTATAGTTAAAAATGATAATAATTTTAAATTAGATAATAATGAAAATAGAGAAGCAATAAGAAGTAGCGAAGAAGATTTTTTAATATTTGAAAAATAAAGTGAGGTGATATAGTGGTTAAAGCAAGTGATAATTTAATACCACAAGCACATGTCTTAACACTCGAAGAACAGTCGGCAGGTGGCAGGGCAAGTGGCGAAGCACGAAGAAAAAAAGCCACTATGTTACAGACTCTTGAACAATGTTTAAATGCAACAAATAAAAAGGGACAAACATATAAAGAACTTGCGACACTCGGACTTATTAAGGGCGCAGTTAATGGTAGTGGTAAAAATTATGAAATAATACAACAACTTATGGAACGCAAGGAAAAAAAAGACGAAGAAAACGACATTTATGTTGTTTTGCCAGCCAAAGATATAGCAAGTTCATTTTCTGATGTTAACAGATTTATAGATGGTAGAAATTATCGCGAATATTATTTTGAAGGAGGTCGTGGTTCTACCAAATCATCATTCATTAGTGAAAAAATAATTGAGTTACTAGAAAATAATCCTCGAATGTGTGCTGTTATATTACGTAAAGTAAAAGATACTTTGAAAGATAGTGTTTATGCTCAATTAGAATGGGCAATTGATACATTATCCGAAACATACCCGGGTTTAAAAGATAGATATAAACTTACGAAGTCACCACTTGAAATAACTAATACTAGAACAGGACAAGTCATTTATTTTCGAGGTGCTGATGATTATGGTAAGATTAAATCATTAAAAACACCAAAAAATATGTATGTTGGTATCACATGGTATGAAGAGTTTGACCAGTTTGCTGGTATGAATGAAGTTCGTAAGATAAATCAGTCGCTTATTCGTGGTGGTGAGGATTTTATACAGTTTTATTCATACAATACCCCAGCAAGTAGTCAACACTTCGTAAACATTGAAAAAATAATACCTAAAGAAAGCCGATTGGTGCATTTAAGCGATTATAGGGCTGTCCCAAAAAAATGGTTAGGACAGGCATTTATTGATGAGGCTGAATTTTTAAAAGAAGTAAATGAAAGACTTTATGAAAACGAATATTTAGGATTAATGACTGGTGTAGGTGGAAATGTATTTGAAAATGTAGAACTTCGTGAAATAACAGATGAAGAAATAAATAATTATGATTACATTTATCAAGGAATGGACTTTGGATGGTTTCCAGACCCTCTTGCATGGACAAAATGTTGTTATAATCCATCTCAAAGAACTTTATATATCTTTGATGAATTTGTAATAAATAAGATGAGCAACGCAGATGTATGGCAATATTTAAAAGACGAAAAAGGGGTGACGGAAGATGATATGATTATAGCAGATAGTGCTGAGCCAAAATCTATTGGAGATTTTAGAATGTATGGCAGTTGCATGAGGGGCGCAGAAAAAGGACCAGATAGCGTAGCATATTCAATGAAATGGCTTTCTGGATTGGCAAAAATAGTTATAGATCCGAAAAGATGCCCGAATTCGGCACAAGAGTTTAGCACTTATGAATATGAACAGGATAAGGATGGCAACTATATCAGTGGTTATGTTGACGCAAATAACCATTGTATTGACTCAATAAGATATGCGTTGAATAATATTTGGAAAAAGCGAGGTCAGTAATATGTTGAAAAATATTTGGATATGGATTTTGACAAATGTGTTCAGAATTCCAACAGAAACAAAACAAAAAGAAGTTGAAGATAATCAAAAATACGCTTTTGAATATGAAAGAATAGATGAAATCAATTTCAATGCTATTTTTAGTAATAAATTATCAAATTATGTAATTACAGATAGTAATATGAATTTTGATGGTGAAAATGAAAGAGTCGATTTATTAGACAAAATAGGACAATCAATGTGGAAAAAGGCGAAGAAAATAACATCAATGAGTTTTGGATATGGTGGTGTCTTTTTAATTCCTTATGTTAAAAAAGGGAAATTATTTTACAATATGGTTCCACAAGGAAGAGTTACAATTGATAGTGTTGAAGGTGATCTAATTACAGGCACGACAATTTTAGCAGAGCGAAAAGAAATTTCACAAGGTTTTGGAAATACTAAAATTTATATCAGATGGACAAATTATCGTTTAGAAAATGGTAATTGTGTTATTGAACAAAAATTCACAGATGAAACAGGCAAAGTAATAGCAACACCAAGTTTTTGGCAGAATATAATGTTGAAACAGACAATTACAAATGTTGATAGAGTTTTACTTGGTTATATCAAGTCACCAATTAATAACAGAAAATCAAATGATAAATATGGAGTTCCAATTACATATGGTTGTGAGTCTACTATTAATGAAATAAAAACAACTATGAAACAACTTTATGATGAATATGAGTTGAAAAGGACATTCGTTGGTGTAGATTTAACACTTTTTAAAAAAGATGGGACATTGCCAAAAAATGGGTTATTCAAAAGAATAGATTTTGGAACAAATGGTGAAGAAAGATTTGAAGTATATGACCCTCAATATAGAGATTATACAATTAGATTGCAAGAACTTTATAAAAGGCTGGAACATGAAGTAGGAACGTCTTATGGGATTTTATCAGAAGTAAATACACAAAACGCGACGGCAACAGAGATAAAACGTGCAATGTATGATACATTCAATATAGTTGATGATATGAGGTCAAATATTGAAAAAGGTATGGATGATTTCTTTTATGCTTGCAACGTGTTAGCAAATGCTTATAATTTATCATCACAAGGCGAATATAAATTGACTTTTGATTGGAGTTACAGTTTACTTGAAGATACTCAAGCAGAATTTAATCAATTAATGCAAGGTGAAAGCCGAGGTATAATTGATAAAGTAGAAATCAGACAATGGCTTAATCCAGATGAAACTTTACAAGAAAGCGAAGAAAAAATAAAAGAAATTGAAGAAAATAATCCAAGTGTTGAAGATTTACTAGGAACGCGAGGTGAAGCACAATGATATTAAAAGTACATCCACATAAAATTGATATTGTAAAGGACGAACCAGTGAATGAAAGAGAAATAAATGTCAGCAAGTGCCAGTTCGTGTTTGATGACAATATGCCAGAAGATATGATTAAAGAGGCTTATTTCACTTTAAATGGGGAAACTTACAAGCAAATTATTATAAATGACGAGTGCGACTTTCCTCACGAAGTTTTAAGTAAAAAAGGAACGGTCGAAATCGGTGTAACACCTTTTAAATTGAACAATGGCGAGTATGAAGTTTTTTACAATCCAAGCCCTGCTTATTTTGATACATGGGTTGGTAGTTTAAAAGGGGATTACGAAAACAGTGAACCTGTGACGCCAACGGACAAGGAACAAATTGAGCAGCAACTTTTAAATATTAGAAATCAAATGGATAATTTGGATGTTGAGGCGAACAAGGTTGAACATACTACTACAATAACTATTACGAGAAAAGACGGAACAAGTTATGATGTTGAAGTTTTAGATGGTTTAGATGGTATTTCTATTGAAAAAATGGAAATAAAAGATAGACATTTGGTGGTAACCTATGACAGATAATTATAAATTATATTGTTTTACAAATTTGGTTAATGGCAAACAATATATTGGAATTACAAGACAAGATATAAATAAGAGATGGAAAAATGGAAAAGGATATAAAAAACCAACTAGGATAGGTAGTGCAATTGCTAAATATGGTTGGGATAATTTTAAGAAAGAAGTGTTGTTTGAGAATATCACAAAAGAAGAAGCAGCGAAACTTGAAAAAAAATATATCATTGAATTAGACACTATAAACAATGGATATAATGTTCAAGAAGGTGGCTTTAATAGTAATAACGGTGTTGTTAGTGAAGAAACAAGAAAAAAATTAAGCATATCACATAAAGGTCAACATAATTCTCCATCAACTGAATTTAAAAAAGGAGAAAGAAGCAAAGCACATTATAAAATTATAGTTCCTGTGTATTGTGTTGAATTAGATAAAACATTTGATAGTATTGCAATTGCCGAAAAAGAGTTAAATATAAGTCATCACATTTGGGACTGTTTAAGAGGAAAAAGAAACAAGTGTGGTGGATATCATTGGAAATACGCAAAGGAGATGATGTAATATGTCAAGAGAAGTAGATTTAGGTCAAATAGTACCAAATATACAAGTAGGAACAACAACAACAGGTTCGCCAAGTACGCCAGCAAGTGTAGTAAATGTAGGAACTGATTTAAACCCAATTTTTAACTTTACAATACCAAAAGGAGAACCAGGAACAGTACATATGATAGTAGTACAAACCCTACCAACCGAAGATATAGACGAAAGTGCAATCTATCTAGTACCATTAGAAAACCCAACAGAAGAAGGAAACAACTATGCCGAATATGTGTATATCAATAATCAATGGGAATTGCTTGGAAAGATTGGAGTGCAAGTAGATTTAACAGATTATGCTTTAAAAAGTGAACTTCCAACAGCACTATCACAATTAAATAGTGATAGTACACATAGAACTGTTAGTGATACAGAAAAGTCAACGTGGAATAGTAAAGCAAATACAAGTGATATTCCAGATGTTTCTAATTTTATAACAAAAGATGTAAACAATTTGACTTATTATTATAACAAAACTTATATAGATAATCTTG
>AUXO017919008.1_pt1 | contig 10377 bp, 11 predicted proteins | sample 768731 | NCBI WGS metagenome assembly AUXO01 (sample SAMN02715735, study PRJNA202380) | gut metagenome | biome: sheep rumen | host: Ovis aries | place: New Zealand: Palmerston North | reverse complement strand
GGTAGGAGCCATCATATTATACACTTCCATATACTCCCCTGTCGTTCCATCACCGGAGCAAGCATCTGCTTTTGCGGCAATCTCAGATGCCGGACGAAGCTCATAAATCAATCGGGTAGAGAGCGTTGGCTCTACATAATCAGGGCTTGATACATAATCCTTATATGCAGATTGATCGCACGCAACGCGATAGACCGAATCTTGCATAACATAAAATATCTCGTACAAATTTTTGGTCTTGTCGGTACTTATTTTTGTATCGTAACTATACCAGCCGCCTTCATTCATAAAATTATAATCGGCTGAATCGTTGGAAGCCAAAGAGATATTCACCGCCGCGCTATCCTTATCGAAGTCATACCAACGGAGATATGACTGATAGGTGTGCTTGTCCGGGCGATAAAGACGAAGCCTTGTACCGGGAGTTGCATAAATCACATTTGTTTGAGTATGCGTCGCCTGCATACCGTTGGGCATCAAGCCATAAGGACCGGCTTTATGCTGAAAACTCGCTTGCGCCTCTGCCATCAAAGGGCAAAACGCAAAGACCAGCACACATACAACCCACCGCGTCAGCCACAGCCCGATACGCGTATTATTTCCTGTGTTCACTCCTTTCATACTCCTCAAATGCATGGGATTATAATAAACGATTTGTTTTTAGCGAAAAAAACGCCGCGACAGTACGGCATAACCGACAATTGCACAAACAAAAACGTCTGTTTGATAACTTTTTTATTTTCAATCCCTACGAAAGTATTACTTTTGCCACCGCAATTCCATAATGCGTCGGATATTTTGAAAACGGAGTACACCATACGAATTAATAGCCATATTGACCGCTTGCAGTGGACGCAATTAGTCCAGACTTCCCCTACCGGATCGTGGTTTCAGACCCCCGATGCGTATGACTTCTTTGCATCTCTTCCGCACCTATTCCTGCCGTTTGCCGTGGCTCTGTATGCGTGTTCCGAGAACCAAAAAGACACGTTGCGCGCCGTGTGTGTCGGCTTTGTAACAATGGACAGAAACAGCCTTATGCAATTCTTCACGCGCCGTGCTATCATCAACGGCGGACCGGCTCTGGCGAGCGACTGTACCGACGAAGAAGTGGTTCTCCTCATGCAGGCCGTTCGTAATCACTTTTCCCCTTCTGCATTTAGCAGCTCTTTAGCCCGTTCTCCTATTTATATCGAAACACGCAATTTTAACGACTTTGGTCGCTGGAAAACGGCATTTGAAAAAGCGGCGTTTCAATATATGCCTCATCTCAACTTCCATGTGGACTGTTCCGACAGCGATACAGTATGGAATAACTTGAGTGAGAACAGAAGAAGACAAATTCGGAAAGCGCAGAAAAACGGCGTGCAGATCGTGGAACCCCACAGCGAACAGGAAATTGCCGACTGGTATCATATCCTACACGACTTGTATCGCACCAAAGTAAAAACACCATTATTCCCTGTGGAATTTTTCCATCAGTTCTATCGGCTGCAGGTAGGGCGATTCTTGTTTGTCAAATACGAAGGGAATGTAGTAGGCGGGATTATGTGCCCCATTTGGGAGGATAAATGTATTTACGAGTGGTACGTCTGCGGTAATGAAGCCGCTTATCGCCACCTAAACCCTTCGGTTATGGCTACCTATGCCGCTATGCAATATGGCAGTTCGCATGACTTACGGCGTTTTGACCTGATGGGAGCAGGCAAGCCCGATGAGCCGTATGGCGTGCGCGATTTTAAGTCCGAGTTCGGAGGCCAATTGGTGGAGCAGGGACGCTTCTTGTACATCTCTCACCCCCTGCTATACAAAATTGGCACCCTCGGAGTGAAACTATTGAAGAAAAAGAAAATTTTTTAAGCAATATAATCCTGTTATCAAAATACTTACTACCTTTGCGGCGAAATAAATATAATTGTAATATGTTTTAAACCTTAAAAATGGACTTAAAATAAAGTATAATTAGTATTAAATGACGGACATTTATAATTATTCGACCACAGAAATAGTCCGCATGTTAGGGCAACGGGTACGTAAGTATCGTATCCTATCAGGACTTACTCAAAAAGAATTGGCTCAAAGGGCTGATGTGTCCGTTCCTACTTTGCAGGCTTTTGAGAAAGGACAAAACAAGGACATCTCTTTCTCAACACTATTGCGTTTACTGAGAGGATTGGGACAATTGGATAGGGTGGAGGATATATTATCTGATTTATGGGAATCACCCTATATGTTACGGAGCGATGGAGAGCAGGTAAAAAGAGTTAGACATAGTAAATCATGAGGCAATTTCTGCATATATATCTTTGGGGCAAGGAGATAGGGCAACTTGAATGGAAAGCGCGAGCCGGTCGGTCTGTTTTTGCGTATAATCCTACTTATCTGTCCGAAGTAGGTATTTCGCCGGCTCCCCTGATGGCTCCAATTCGTAAAGATGCTCTGTTTCGATCCTTTGTTAGCGAGGATGAACGTATATATCATCGCTTGCCGTCTTTCTTAGCCGATTCGTTACCCGATGACTGGGGAAATGCGTTGTTTGAGCAATGGAGAATGGAACAGCATTTATCCTCTGCGAACGTAACACCACTTGACAAACTGACTTTCATCGGTCAGCGAGGAATGGGTGCATTCGAATTTGTGCCGGATGCGCAGTTGGCTCCCCAAGCGGACGAGGTAAATATAGCAGCCTTAGCCCATTTGGCGCAACGTATATTCTTGGAACGCGAAAAAGTGGTGATTGACCCGTCTGAAACTTTGACGAAGAAATTACTTCTGGCAGTAGGTACTTCGGCAGGTGGACGACAACCCAAAGCGATTATTGCAATCAATCGGGAAACAGGTGAAATACGTTCCGGACAGATTGCAGGGCTTGACGGGTATGATTACTACATCCTTAAGTTCGGCGATAAAGACCGATCTTCTGCCGAACTGGAACAAACCTATTATCAGATGGCAATCAATGCAGGAATTGATATGATGCCTTGCCGATTGTTGGAAGCTGATGGAGAAAAACATTTCTTGACACAGCGTTTTGACCGACCGAACGGAGAAAAACTGCACATGCAAACGCTGGCTGCTATGGATCCCGATGCCAATAGTTATGAACAACTGCTGCTGGTTTGCCGCAAACTGCAATTGCAGGAATCCGATACGGCTGAGGTATTCCGCCGTATGGTGTTCAATTACTTGGCGAACAATACCGATGACCACCACAAAAACTTTTCGTTCCTCATGAATAAGAAAGGCGAATGGGCATTGGCTCCCGCCTATGATATGACCTATATATTCAACCGTGGTTACCAGCCGGATACAGATCATTGTCTTTTGATGCGCGGTAAATATTCTTTGTGGACTAAAGACGATGTGCTGCAATTTGCTATTGATAATGGAATTGCCAACTACGAGAAAATCATCCGTAAGGTGGCCGATGCGCTGATGCAGTTCCGTGAGTTAGCCGAAAAAAACGGCGTTAGGCAGGAATGGATAGGGCGCATTGAAAGTACGATTCAAACTCATTTGCGCGAGTGGGGATTCATTATTGAACATGTGGAAGACGAATGGACTACTCCGGCTGGCACGCATATATCCAAAGTCTATCTTGAGCAGGCATACAAAGGGAACTACCATCTGTTCGCAACCGTGGACGGAAAACAAAAAAAATACATCATCCGCAAATCCACACCCGATTATGAACTAATTGAGCAAACCGGTCTCCATCACCTCAATAGCGAACAACTAAAGGAATTAGTGGAGAGTTGTATTTTATAATAATGTAAGTAGAGAAAGAAAATTATTAAGTATGCAAAAATCAGTTGTAGAATATTTAACGAAAACAGTCGCTGCTTTTCCTAATAAAATTGCTGTTCATGATGAGAAAGAGGAAATCGCTTTCTCACAATTGTGGCAGAATGCCACGAGCATAGCTAATGCTCTGCAAAACAGAGTAACTCCTCGCCAGCCCATCGGAGTGTATATCCCGAAAGGTTGCAAAATGGTGACCTCTTTTGCTGCAATCAATATGGCTGCAGATTTCTATGTGCCTTTGGATACCAAATCGCCCGCTCAACGCATAGCATCCATCTTAACCACTCTTGGAGCCAAAGTGGTGATAACTGATGTGGCTCATAAAGAGGCATTGTCTGCGTTCTATCAAGGAGAGATATTGGTTTATGAGGAATGTATAAGTTCTGTTAATGAATCACAATTCTTGCGTTATGAGAGAGAGCAGATAGATACGGATCCTATTTATTCTATCTTTACATCCGGTAGCACCGGAGTTCCAAAAGGTGTTGTGGTCTCTCATCGCGGAGTAATAGATTATATCGATTGGGCTGTAGATACGTTTAAGATTGACTCCACGGCCGTTATTGGTAATCAGGCACCATTCTATTTCGATAACTCTACATTAGACATCTATTTGATGTATGCAACCGGTGCTACGCTGAATGTTATCCCCGAAATCAACTTTGCTTTCCCCGCCAAACTCATTGACTATCTCAACGATCAAAAGATAACCTTTGTATTCTGGGTGCCGTTTGTGTTAGTGAATGTGGCTAACATGGATATTTTGGCTTCAAAGAAGCCGCAATATCTGCGTGATATCTTTTTTGCCGGAGAAGTGATGCCGAATAAGCATCTAAACTATTGGCGTAAGCATCTGCCTAATTGCCGATATGCAAATCTTTATGGGCCTACAGAGATTACAGTGGATTGCACTTATTATCTTGTTGATAGAGAGTTCTCTGATGACGAACCATTGCCGATTGGCATTCCCTGCCGCAATAGCGATGTGCTGATACTGGTTGATAGAAAACGGTTCGCGCAACAAGGAGAGCAAGGAGAATTATGCGTTCGTGGAACCTCATTGGCTTTAGGCTATTACAATAATCCGAAGAAAACGGCAGAGGCGTTCATTCAAAACCCGCTTAATACACACTATCCTGAGACCATCTATTGTACAGGCGATGTGGTATATGAGAATGAACGAGGTGAGATGATGTATGTCGGACGCATCGACTCGCAAATCAAGCACAATGGCTATCGCATCGAATTAGGAGAGATAGAGACTGCTATATTGGGAAGCAATTTAGTGGACAACTGTTGCGTATTATACAACAATAAGGAGAAACAAATCGTGCTCGTATATCAGGCTGAACAAGAATTGAATATAGCAGCATTGCGCAAAGCAATTGGAGAAAAAATCCCTAAATATATGCTTCCGACAGCATACCACCGAGAATATGTTCTCAAACAAAACAATAGTGGCAAGATAGATAGAGCACATTATAATAGGTATATAAATGGATAAAGTAACTTCCATAGAACAACTGAAAGAACTGATATCGGGTATCCGTAATCTGCGTCAGGGTTTCGTAACCAATTTCTATTTGGATGAGGTGAAGCATAGGGCTTGGATTCAAACCGGCAAATTCTTATATGCTAAGCACGATGATGCCGTATTCCTGTTCTTTGATCATGAAGCCGAGAATATAGAGAACTACTTTACGAATTTGTTTTATATGGCAACTTCTGAAGAAGTTATGTTAAAGCACCTAAAAGCGTATCCGGAAATGTATATATATGATTTATACATATTGGATATAGTAGGACGTAAAGAGATATGTGAACCGCTGGTAGAAAAACTGAAATCAATAGGTGGTCATGATGACGCGCATGTGTGTAGAATGACACGAATGGGAGAAGTGAATGTGGAGTTGGCTGTTCGAGGAACAAATATTCACTATGCAGATGAAGTAGACTTGGAGCAGATAGAGTCGCTATTGCATATACATTTTGATGAACAACTGGAGCAAATACCACTAAGAGATGAGTTAGCGCAAATGGTAGCGGATAAACATATATTACTATGTCAGCGCGAAGGGAAGAATGCCGGAATATTGCTTTTCGAGCATAATGCAACGACTCTATATTTGCGGTATTGGTTGGTACTCCCTGAATGTAGAAACAAAGGAGTGGGTAGCGAACTATTGAGACATTTTTTATGGGAAGGTCGTGAAACCAAAAGGCAGATACTATGGGTGAACCAAGCCAATGAAAATGCGATCGTTCGTTACGAACACTATGGATTTAAACAAGAAAATATGTATGACTATATAGTAAAATATTGTTAAAATGAGAGAAAAAATAATTGAAATTTTGACGGACTTGCGTCCCGAGTTTGACTTCTCGCAAGAAGGCATTAACTTCATTGATGAAGGCATGTTAGATAGTTTTGATTTAGTTGCTTTAGTCAGTGATATAGAGACTCAATTCGGCATAAAAATAGATGGAGTAGATGTAGTCCCCGAAAATTTTTGTTCGATAGATGCCATAGTAAGTTTATTAAGCAAAAATGGAGTAAAATAATGGATTTCGTATTTCATAATAAGCGTATAGCCGGTATTTTAACAGTACTTCCACACCAATCCGTGCCTTTTGAAGACGAGATGGGAAACTATAATTTTTCACCCGTAAAGTGCCAGAAACTGAAATTGGCGATGGGATATCGCGAACATCGTGTTGCGCAAAAAGGTCAGACATCGTATGACTTCTGTGTATATGGTATGCAGTATTTATTTGATGAAGGATTGCTGAAACCCGAAGAAATAGATGCTTTGCTATTCGTCAGTCAGAGTCCGGATTATTTTATCCCACCGACAAGTAATTTGATACAAGGATATTTTGGACTCAAAAGCGATATGCTGTGTTTGGATATCAACCAAGGTTGTGCCGGATTTGAGGTGGGATTGATTCAGGCATTTATGTTGTTGGATCAACCGGCTATCAATAAAGTGGTGTTACTCAATGCCGATGTGTTAAGTTCGAAAGTGTCTGACTACGACAGAAACAGCAAACCGCTAATCGGAGATGCTGCATCGGTAACTATCGTAGAGAAAGCCAATGAGGATAATGCAATCTATGCCAATATAAAAATGGATGGAACCGGAGCGTTGGCCTTGAATATTCCCGCAGGGGGATTTCGTATGCCATCCACACCCCAAACGGCTGAAATGGAGGAGGACCTATCCGGTAATAAGCGTTCCAAAGATAATTTGGTTATGCGAGGCGATGATGTGTTTAACTTTGTTCAACGTGAAGTACCGCCGATGATTGAGCATTTAATGGAGCAAGCCCATATAAGTGGTGATGATATTGATTGGTATATGTTTCACCAGCCTAACAAATTTATGCTCCATAAATTGGCAGAAAAATTGAATGTTTCCTACGATAAGATGCCTGCTAATATAGTGGAGAATTTTGGGAATGCCAGTGGTGTGACCGTGCCGACGAACATCTCATTTAATCTTGGTGAGGCGGTAGTGAATGGTTCGGTACGCGTGTGTATGGCAGGGTTTGGAGTCGGATTAACATGGGCAAGTATCTATATGAAACTGGAGAAAATGATGTTTAACAAAATAATTGAATTTTGATATGGAAGAGTTATTGAATAAGATGGCCGACTTATTAGAAGTAGAGTCAATTGATCCGCAGAAGAAATTTAAGGATTATGAAGAGTGGGATTCCTTTACGCGGCTATCCGTATTAGCGATGTTGGATGCTGACTATCATGTGCAGATGACCTACGAGCAATTAGAGGCTTTCCCTTCGATAGAAGATTTCTGCAAAAAAGTCTTAGGATAATGGCTACATGCTATACGCTAATCACCGGTGCAAGTTCCGGCATAGGAGCAGCATGCGCTAAGTTGCTATCAACCCAATCACGTTTAATATTGTGCGGGTCAAATCGTGAACGCCTTGAACAATCGCTTGCGCAATGCGCCCAACAAGAAAAGCATCTATTATGGGTATGCGATTTTGACGCACAATTTGATGAAGTGTTCGATGGGTTAAGTGCGTTTCTGAAGGATAACGATGCGGTAGTGGATAATTATGTTCATTGTGCGGGATTAACACGCATATTGCCGCTAAAAGATTTTACTCCTACGTATACGAAAACAGTGTTTCAGGTGAACTTTTTCTCCATCGTAGAGATATTGCGCGTGCTGTTGAAACGTATGAATCAGAAGGCATTGCGTAATGTGGTCTTGATTTCCGCTTTGGTAAGTCAGCGTGGAGATAGAGGAAATGCTATCTATGCGGCATCCAAAGGCGCCGTCAATGGAATGGTTTATTCGTTGGCGCAGGAATTGGCTCCGATACGGATAAACGCAGTAATGCCGGGTTTAGTCAATACGCCTATGGCACAACGAACACCTGAAGAGTTTCGTGAAAAGATATGGGAAAAAATTCCATTAGGTAAAGGCGAACCGGAAGATATAGCCAACTATGTGGCGTTTCTGCTGAGTGATAAAGCACGATGGATAACCGGTCAAACAATATTTGTAGATGGAGGACAGAGCACATTATGAGTAATTGTAAGGAGTGGGTAATCCCTAATGAACCGATTACGATTGGTTATGGTCATCAGAAACGCAGTTTTCGAGAGAAAGTGCGTAAAGTAAGAAATACATTATTGGCTCGATGGGCGTATGCATGTCCGATAAACAAACTGCGAGTGCAATTCCATCGTTGGCGGGGTATGCATATCGGAGATAATGTGTATATCGGAATGTATTGTATTTTTGACAACTTGTCCCCTGAGTATATCTATATTATGGACAATGTTTCAGTCAATGCCAATACAATGATCATCACTCATTTCAATCCGGTTGACCGATTCAATAAGATGTTTGAGGCACAGATTCGACCTGTCGTGATAAAAGAAAAGGCTATGGTAGCCGTTCGCTGCACGATCTTGCCCGGTGTAACAATAGGTGAATATTCAATCGTGAGTGCCGGAATGGTAATTGACAAAGATGTTCCCGATTATACGATGGTGCGAGAGAAGCAAAAACGACAGGAAGTAGATATGCATTTTATGTTTAGAAGTTTATAAAGATGAATATATTGATTCAACTTTCTCATCCTGCACATTTTCACTTGTATAAGAATGTCGCAAAAAACTTGATAGCAAATGGACGCCATGTGCTATTTGTAATTAAGACGAAGGATATATTGGAGCAACTATTGAAAAATGCAGGGTTGCCCTATGAAAATATCAATCAATATGCCCACAGAGGTTCCAAATTAGGTGTCTTGTGGGATATGTTGGTGAGAGAATGGCGGATTGTGCGCCTGTGCAGAAAACATCACATTGATTTATTGACCGGTTCCACCCCGGATGTTGCGCATGTCGGGTGGCTACTTAGAAAAATGAGAGTTAATATCGGTGAAGATGATTTGAATGTTGTTCCTGCATTTGATATTATCGCTTCTTATTTTGTACAGACATTAGTTGCACCATCCACCTGTGGCTTGGGACATATTGAGTATAAGGCTGTTCATTACCCCGGCTATCACGAGTTGGCGTATTTGCATCCGAACCATTTTACGCCTTCGCGCGAGGTGGTAGAAGGGTATGGAATGCCTTATCCATTGGCTCCATATTTTATTTTACGTTTTGCGTCTTTGAATGCCCACCACGATACTGGCATTAAAGGTATCAATGCAGAAGTGGCACAACGGCTGATTGATATTCTTTCCCCATACGGACGGATATATATCACCTCAGAGCGACCTTTAGAACCACAATTTGAGCAGTATAGAATCCATATCAACCCGTTGGATATGCACCATGTGATGGCTTTCGCATCGCTTTATATTGGGGATAGTCAGACTATGGCTGCTGAAGCTGGAGTGCTGGGCGTACCTTTTGTTCGGTTCAACGACTTCGTAGGGCGCATAGGTTATCTCCGTGAGTTGGAAGATGTGTATGAATTGGGTTACGGCATCCACGCAACGCCCCTTGCTGCGGATAGTCCTATTCGTCGTACCGATGGCTCTGTGCAGCCGAGTGGAGTAGAGGCTTTGTATCAGACCGTGGAACGGCTTGTTGCTATGTCGGCGGAAGAACGAAGAAGTACTTTCCAAGCAAGGCGTGAGAAAATGCTTTCAGAAAAGATTGATTGTGCCAAGTTCCTGACGTGGTTTATCGAAAATTATCCCGCTTCGGTAGAGCAGACAAGAATGGCGAATACAGCCTTTTGGGAGTCGTTCAAATAAGATACTTCTCGATCATTCCTACGTAAGATACTCTATCACTCCAACGGCAGCGGCGAGGAGAATAAGATAGATAGGGTGGCTGATTGTATCCAACCACTTGCGGCGGGACGTACCTTGTTTGGCAGGGATAAATACGGGCAACAGCATACACACAAACACGACGGAAAAAATAACCCAACTCTGCCCGTCAGGGAAAGTGGCAGGGGACATGAGCGTGTAGGCTGCATGCGCGATAAGCACCACGACCATCAGCCGAATGGCGCGCATCGTCCATACAAACACGGGGTTATTCTGCCAGCGGTCGCGTATATGGTC
>AUXO018153752.1_pt1 | contig 10378 bp, 11 predicted proteins | sample 768731 | NCBI WGS metagenome assembly AUXO01 (sample SAMN02715735, study PRJNA202380) | gut metagenome | biome: sheep rumen | host: Ovis aries | place: New Zealand: Palmerston North | reverse complement strand
CCTAATTCTAAATACTTTTTTAACCAATTATTATACATACCATTAGATATATGCTCTCTAGTAGTTATTTCTAATGTACTTATATGTTGTTCAAGATGTTCTTTAACTAATTTTAATTTTTCTTCTTTTGACCAATATTTATTTTTTCCACCCTTAGGTCTTCCCATAAAATCATCTCCTTAATTTAATTATAACAAAAGAAAAGCAGATCACATTCTTTTTATGTGTCTACTTTTACTTTATCACTTCAAAATCTATTTATTTTCTATCTTTTCTAGTATTTCTTTTATCTTTCTAAAACGATGATTTAATCCTGATTTTGTAATAGTAGTACCTGTTTCTAATGATATAATATCGGCGAGTTCTTTTAGAGAACTTTCTTTATATTTCATACGATATTCAATTACTTCTTTTAATTTATCATCTAATAAATCAACCATATCTAATTCATATAATTTTTCAATATCTTTTATCTGTTTAGAAGCCGTCATAAAAATCTTATCAGTATTAGCCTGCTCACAGTTGTTAAGCCTATTAGTCATATTCTTATGATCTCTATATATTCTAATATCTTCAAAGTACATAACAGCAGAAAAAGCTTTTATTACTCTTAAAAAATCAGATATTTTTTCAGCTTCTTTTATATATACAGTATAATTCTTTTCTCTTTTAATTACTTTGCTATTTAAATCAAAAGTATTTAAAAGTCTACTTATAAACTCAGCATATTCTTTATCATCTAAAATAAATTCTAAGTGATATCTCGAAGTTTTAGGATCATTTACAGATCCTGATACAATAAATACTCCTCTTAAATAGGCTCTTAAACTATCTTCATCGGATATTAAGTATTCTTTTGGTATACTTAAGTATTTATTATTATCATATATTGATAAGTCTTCGAGTAAATCTTTAGTTTTATTTTTTATATTTAGAATATAAGTAAAGCCTTTACCTAGTTTTTTATTTCTTACGGTTATACTTGGTGTAATATTATAAATATTTTTTATTAATTTAAAAGTTCTTCTTGCTACAGAATTATTTTCTATAGTAATATTAATAGATTTATCTGAGATAGAAGCCGCTACTCTTATTATTGCCGATAATTCAGATATATCTTCTAATTTAGTTGTTTCTAATCTTGATACTTCTTCTTTAACAGTTCCAGTGAAACTCATAATAACACCTCTTTTTCTTCTTAATTATACTATATAAACTTATAAAAGAAAACATTTTATTATTTATATTATTAATTTAATAAATACTTAGTATCATTAACTTCTTTTTGTAATGATGTTAATTCTTTTACATTATTATTTTCTTTAATTATTTGTAATTGTCTACGAGCAGAATTATTTAGTTTAATTAGTCTTTCTTCTTGAGATAAATTCATTTTTATTAGTTCAGAATTGATACTTTCTAAATTATTTAATATTACTAAATGTAGTAAATCAGTATTATCTCTAATATTTCCTTCTATTTCAGGATTATTATCTCTCCATTCTTTAGAAGTCATTCCAAATAAGGCTACGTTTATTAAATCAGCCTCACTAGCGTATACATACTTCTTTTGACTATCAGTAAGCTCTGGTACAATATAATTTTTTATAGCATCAGTATGGACTAAGTAATTAACTTTAGATAGTAATCTATTAGCATATTTAGCTAAATCCGTTAGTGATATATAATTAACATTACCTCCTTTCATTACTCTTACTTTATTTTGTTTTACTACTATTTCTTCTAAATTCTTTTCTTTCATTTTTTTCTTCCTTTGTTTTTTGTATAACTTAGAGGTACCCCCTTTACCATCTTAATTATTAATGTTTATTATACTTTTACTAGATAATATTGTCAAGATATATTTTAATCAGTTAATACATATGTTTACTTTGTGAATTGAAATAGTAAATTCCAGTTTCATATATTTTCCCAAGAATTTAGTCTTACATAAAATTCCAGTTTAAAACTTGCAAGACTAAATTCCTTTTTATATAATATATCGCATGGGTGTTTCGACGACGAAAGGAAGGTTATAAAAATGTCAAAACAAATTCATGATAACAAACATTTAACTTTAGATGAAAGAAAAATTATTCAAACTGGTATTGAAAATCGTTCTAACAAAATTGATATTGCTAAAACGATTGGAAAAGACCCCACTACTGTGGCTAAGGAAATCAAAAAGCATAGGCAATTTAAACCACGAAATACATTTATTTATCCATCCATATGTATTCACAATAAAGAATGTGGTGGTTGTAAAAAGAAATGTGAATTTTATGAAGAAATGAAATGCAATAAAAGAGATCGTTCCCCAGGTGCTTGTAATAAGTGTCCTAAAATGGCCACTTGTCATTTAGACAAATATTTCTATTATGCTAATCATGCAGATGAAGAATACAAAACTGATTTAGTTGATTTTAGGGAAGGTATTAATATGACTACTTCTGAGGCTAAAGAACTTGCTAGTATTCTTAAACCACTATTAGATCAAGGTCAATCTCTTTATCAAATAAAATCTTCTCATAAAGAAATTAAACAATGTATCAAAACTCTTTATAATTACATTGAAATGGGAGTTTTTAAAGAATATGGTATTGATAATTTTTCATTAAAAGAACAAGTTAATCGTAAACAATTTAAAAACAAGTATAAAAAAAGAAAAGAACAAGCCAATTATGAAAATCATAAATATAAGGATTATTTAAAGTTTAAGGAAGAGAATCCAGACACTCCAACTACTGAAATGGATACTGTATTAAATTCTCAATCTGGCCCATACATTCAAACATTTTATTTTGAAGGTTCTGGGCTTATGATTGGTTACATTCACAAAGAAAAGACATCCGTTTCCATGTCTAATACTTTAAACTTATTCGAAGAAAAATTAGGACATGATGTATATAGAGAGCTATTTTCTTTAATCTTAACAGACAGAGGTGTAGAATTTGAAAAAACAGAATTATTTGAATTCAATATGGAAACTGGAGAGTTTAGAACAAACATTTTTTATTGTGATGCATATCAATCTAGTCAAAAGCCGCATGTAGAAAACACACACAATTATATTAGAGATATTATTCCCAATGAAGTAGATCTTTCTAATATTACCCAAGAAGATTTAAATCTTATGTTTTCTCATATCAATTCAACACCAAGAAAAAGTTTAAAAGGAAAAACACCATATGAAATGTTTGAATTTATGTTTAATACAATTGATAATCCTAAAAAAGGTAATGAAATATTAGATAAATTAAATATTGAAAAAATAAAAAGAGATGAGGTTGTACTAAAACCTTATCTCATAAAACAAAACCATAATAAGAAATAATCCATAAATTTCTTATTATACATAGAAACACCCATTAATAATACATAACAAGCAAAAGGAATTTAGTCTTACACTTTTAAAAATTCTATAGCCTTTTGTCTTTTCGTCGTGGGAAAATCTCCATTGCATAATGTATTTTACTACACTTTTTTATATAAATCAACTAATTTTGACATTTAAAAACGCCTATAAAATAGACGTTTCCCTTACATTTGAAATTCGCAGTATGAAACTGGAATTTACTATTTCAATTCACGCATATGTTTACTTTTTACTAATAATGGGGAGTTCTACTAGAAGGTTTCCGCGGATTAACAACAGTTAATCCGTTAGCGAAGCGGTTATTAATAAAAAAAAGAAAGACTTACTTATTTCTTTCTTGTACTTTAGAATTAATATCTAATATTAGCTTTGTAGGAGCTAGTTTACTAAAGATATGATTTATTTTCATATTATTTGGTACAATTATAAGTTTATCTTCAAGCATACCATTTATAGCTATTCTAGCAGCTTCTTCACTAGATATTGATGAAATATTAAATTTAACACCTGCTATATTATTAAAATTAGTATTTACTGGTCCTGGACAAAAGATAGATATTTTAACATTAGATTTATCTTTCTTTAATTCTTCATATATAGCTAAACTTAAACTTGTAATATAGTTTTTAGTAGCATAATAAGTAGCCATATATGGTCCTGGCATAAATCCCGCCATGGAACTTACATTTAATATTCTTCCATAATTTCTCTTAGTAAAGTCTTTTAAAAATAATTTAGTTAGGATATGATAAGCCTTGATATTTAAATTAATCATATCCATTTCTTTATCTAAACTTGTCTCAGTAAAATTACCAGCATCACCAAATCCAGCATTATTTATGATTATATCAATATTTTCTTCATTTACTTCTTTATATAATTTAATACACTCTTCTTCTTTTCGTAAATCATAACTATAAGTATGTACTTTATCATATCCTTTAAACTCTCTATCTAAATCTTTTTTATTTTGTGATACTAAATATAATTCATATCCTAGACTATTTAAGTATTTAGCCATGTCTCTTCCTATACCAGAAGATGCTCCTGTTACTAGTGCTTTCACTATATCATTCCTCTCATTTTAAAAAAAATAATCTTTGGTAAGACTATTTTTCTTCTAATTTATTTACTACTTCTTTAGCTACTTCGACAGCTTTTGTTTTTAGGTCTTTTGCTATTCCTTCAAGAACAGTATTTCCTTTATCTTTAGCTAAATTTACTAAGTCTTCTGTTTTATCTTTTAACTCTTCACCTTTCTTTTTAGCCGTTTTTAATACTTTTTCTTTATCTAAATCATCTAGTTCTTTTTTTATTTCTTCAACTTTCTTATTAAATTCTTCTTTGATATCTTCAATAGTTAATTTATCCACATTACCTATAAATTCATCAATTTTACATTTAATATCTTTTCTTAATTCTGTTCCCTTTTTTGGTGCAAATAATAGGGAAAAGGCTGCTCCTAAACCTGCCCCAAAAACAAATTTACCTAAACCACTCTTCTTACTCATTAATTTCATCCTTTCTCTTAAATATTTTATCTATTAGTGATGCAGCAACATCAACAATTTTATCTGTAACTGCAGTAAATTTTCCTGTAACCAATCCCACTATTTCAAATAATTTATCTAATGTACTTACTTTTTCAGTTATATTATCTACGACTTTTTCAATTTTATTCATTGTTATAATTAGCTTTATAGTTAATATTATTAAAGTCACAAGTAAAATAGCACCTAAAATGTATAAAATTACTGGTAAAACTTCTGCAATCGTCATTATTTTTCCTCCTCCTCATACATCGAATCTATTAAATTAAATATATCATTAGCATCTGTATCAAGTGGAATATCTTCATCATTAACTGCTTTTTCAGTACTTTCTAGTATTGATTCAATATTTTCTTCTGGCTCCGTTACTTTTTCAAATTCTTTAGTATCTTCCAATTGCTTATCTTCTTTTGTTTCTTTAACACTTTTTCTTTTTCTCTTTGGTGGTGCTACATCTTCAATAATCTTTTCTGGTAATTCTATTGGTTCTTCTTTAACTTCTATTTTTTCTGCTGATGATTCTTCATCATTATGATTAACAATTTTAATATCATCAATTACTTCTGTTTCCACTTTATCAGCATTTACAACTACTGGGGTTTCAACAGTCTTTTCTTTAACCGGTTCATAATCTACTCCAAAATCATAGTAGTTTTCTGCTGCTTCTTCGATAGTTACATCTTTCTTTGGTTCTTCAATTATATCTTCAAGTAAATTAATATCATCATCTAATACTTTTTGACCATTTTTCTTAATTATTTTTACTTCTTTATATAATTCACAGTTTTCGCATAGATTATTTCTTATATCATCAGTTAAAGTACCATATGCTTTATTTCTTACGGTTTCAAAGTCAACTTTTCTAGATGCTCTTGGTATTTCATACTTGCTTTCATCCTGAACTTTTACTTCATCTTTGGTATAATTTTTATCTAATACTCCATATACTGGTGATATGACAGGAGTTGGTTTAAACTTTTTAGGTTTTGGTTCTTCTTTCTTTGAATAAAGATCCGCTACTGTTGTTTTAGGTTTTTCTTCTTTTCTTTCATCTAAAACATTCTTATTACGAGGACTATAGACTACTTCATAATCTTCTTCCATATCAATTGGAAATGCAAAGCTATTACTTCTTGTCTTAACTGCTTCTCTATCGCTAACAACATTTTCTTCTTTTGGCATAATATTTACTTCTTTAGCCTTTTCTTCTTCCTCAATTTTATTTCTCATAAATGTTGGTAATTTAGCTGGTTCTTCTTTTTCTTCCTCTATTTCTATTTCTTTTGTTTCAAACTCTTCTTCTTCATCTGTAAATAAATCTTTTAATTTATCAAATAATTTCATGTTACATGCTCCTTTTTTAATAATCTGGCAAATCAGATAGATGCGTTTCATCATCAATAATATTTTCATTTAAATATTCAGTAAATCTACTTGTTGCATCTTCTGGTTTATTTATCTTGTACTCTTTTTCAGCACCAAGACTATAATCGTCTTCGAGTATTTTTTTTATTAAATTATCATTATAACTAATACTATCTAAAATAATCATACTATTTGTTAATACCTTATTTATTTCACTTTCTTTTACGTATGATTCAATTTTGCCATAATTATAAACAATCTTTATAAAGTATAAGTCATTATCTTCTTTGGTTACTTTGGCGTAGCCTACTTTATCACCATTGGTTATCTTACGATAATAATAACTATTAACACTATTTTCTTCATTAAAATTTAATAAATTTTTATAATAATAGCTCACTACATCTACATATAAATAAATATAATTATCTTCATATTTAAATTTTTGATTATAATCTTTATCATATGTTTTAGTTACTCCTAATGGGAGATAGTATTTATAACCCATTGCCATTGTATTTGGACTTGTCTTATTATTTATTACTTCATCTATAATTAAATCTTTATTATCTTCTTTATTTATTCTTATACATCCAGTACATAGTATTAGTAATAGTATTAGTATAAATATCTTTTTCATATCATACCTCTTCTACATTATAACAAAAAAAAAGGTGAATGGAAATAGTTTTTTCAATTTTTAATGAAAAACTTATTAATTATATTTATTATTTTTATCAAATTTCTACATATTTTTCATTATATTTTGATACGATGAATTAAAAAAGGAAACGAATGTCTCTAGTTTCCTTTAATAACCCACTATTTATTATCTTTTTAATGGGCTTCCATTTACCTTATTATTAGCAATATAATATTCTGCTCCTTTGCTTAAATTTGCAATTTGTTCTCCACATCTAGACACTTCATCCCATCTAATTTCATTCGGTCCTTTTTCTAATAGATAGTTTATATTTTGTAATTCCTGTAAAACCTGTCTTTTAATATCTCTCAATCTTGCATCATCAGCATATAAAATTGCTTTTCTTTGTTCATCTGTTAATGAATCAAAAGTATTCTCTTGTTCCATATTTTTCCTCCTTTATTTAAGTATATCATAAAATTATTATAATTAGTATTAATTATTCATATTTTTTATTTTTTATACTTTTATTATATTTCTTGTATTACAGTTATTATCATTGGTTTGTTACCTGTTTGTTCAATTAAATATTTAGATAATTCATCCCTTATCGTGTTCTTTATCTTGTTATATTCAACATATCTGGTATCTTTTGTATTCATTAAAATAATATCTGTAGATAATTTCTTTATTTCTTTTAATAATTCATATGAATCTTTAACATATATAAAGCCCCTTGTTAATATTTCTGGTCCTGATAATATTTCTTTAGTTTGTTTATTTAATGTTACAGATATTATCATTATACCATTATCTGATAGCATTTCACGATCTTTTAAAACTATATCTCCAATATCATCACCATTATCTCCATCTATTAAGATAGAACCAGATGGTACTTTATTAAATGTTTCTTTTAATTTACCACCTACAAATTCAACAACATCACCATTTTCTTTAACAATTATATTTTCTTTTGGAATACCTGCCTGCTCTGCTAGAGTAGCATTTTCTATCTCGCAGCGGTATTCTCCTCTTATTGGAAAATAATATTTAGGATTCATTAAATTAATCATAGTCATTAAGTCTTCCCTCGAAGCATGATGAGCTAAATATTTATTTGATGGTAATGTTACAACACCCGCTCCTGTTTTAGCTATTTCATCTAGTAAATGATAAAAAGTTTTTTCTCTATTTTCATAGATTGGTGTTGCTAAAAATATGATATCATCTTCATTTAATTTAATAAATTTATCGTATCCACCTACTATTCGCATGATATTATAGTATGGTTTATCTTTTTCATTAGCATTTAAAATAACTGCTTTTTTACTATTTAAATAAGATAAATCTCCTATTATATTAGGATTTATTGTTAAGTAATGATTTTGGGTAGCAGAATCAATGATATTTTTAAGTCTTTTACCCATGATTACTATTTTTCGATCTGTTTTTGCTACTTCATTAATTAACTCTTGAATACGATATAAATGTGAATCTAAGACATTAAAGATAATTCTACCTTCAGCAGTATTTAATGTTTCTCTTATTAGACCCGCTATTCGATGTTTTGGGGAAGTAAATCCTTCTTTTCCTGCATACATTGATTCAGTAAGTAGGCATAGTACATTTTGTTTACCGATGTAAGCAAGTTTTCCGATGTCGGTTTTATATGGTCCCTTCATTAACGGATCAATACAAAAGTCCGCTGCATAGAAGATTACCCCATCTTCTGTATAAACAGCATATCCAAAATTGTCTGGAGTTGAATGGGATAGATTTATAGGAAATATTTTTATATTATCTATCTCTATTGGTACATAAGCCTTTAATTCTTTAAAATTATTATATTTAATGTTACTTTCTTCGAATTCTTCTTTTAAGATATCTAAAGTATATTTAGATCCATATATTGGCACACCAAATATTTCTCCAATTATATCTGGTAAAGCACCAATATTTTCGTCATGACCATGTGTTAGAAAAATTCCTTTTATTCTTTTTTTATTTTCTTTTAAATATGTAATGTTTGGTATAATATAATCTATTCCTAAAGTCATTTCGTCAGCATATTTTAAGCCCGCTTCAAAGATAAATATGCCATCATTTATTTCGATTATAAACATATTTTTTCCATTTTCATCTAGTCCACCTAGTGAAAACATTTTTATTTTGCTCATTTTTTTCTCCTCTCTTTCAAAGTAAAAGACTGTAATAATTATATCAAAAAAGATGGAAAAGTGCAAATTAATATCATATATTTTATTATGAAGAAAATGTTTCGTGAATTAATTTTATAAAAGTTAATTTTCTACTTTACGATATTATTTGGAAATGTTATAATCAAGATAGAGGTGAATAGATGAAAAAAAAGAATAATAAAGGTGGTAAATTAATTTTAGTAGCAGGTATAATATCAATCATTATTGTTACTATATGTGCATTTGGTAAAAAGAATATTACTCATAAATATTATGAATATAATATTAATAAAAAGTATGCTAACATAGATGAAAACGAATACTATATTGAAGACAACTTTAATTATGTGGATAATTATAAGAATACAGGCATAAAAAATAGAAAAGAACTTATTGATTATATTTATTATACACTTAACTCAGGAATTGAAAAGTCAGAAAGATATATAGATGTGAGTTATATAAACTATTTAGATGATATACATAATCTTACTAAAGATAATGGCAAAATGTTTAAAGAGGAAGTATCTATTCTTAATAACTTTGTTCATCCATATAATAGTTCGGATAATATAAAAATATCTTATGGTGGTGAATATGTATTTGGTATATCCATTAATAAGGTTTATTCTAAAAAAGAAATTGAAGAAATCAACAAGGTTGTTGATAAGGTTATTAATGAAAAAACTAACAATAACATGCCTATTAGAGAAAAGATCAAAATCATACATGATTATATTATTGATAATACAGAATATGATAAACTAAAGAATAATGACATTAATGATGATACTTATAAATCCGAGACATCATATGGTGCCTTGATTGAAGGATTTGCTACTTGTAATGGCTACTCTGATGCTATGGCAATATTTTTGGATAAGCTTAATGTTATTAATTATAAAATAAGTAATGACGAACATATTTGGAATTTAGTTTACCTAGATGGTAAATGGTATCATTTAGATTTAACTTGGGATGATCCTATTAGTGATACTAATGTTAATAGAGATACTTATTTTTTAATTACTACTGATAAATTAGAAGAATTAAATGATGGTACTCATGAATTTGATAAAAAAATATATAGTGAAGCTGCGTAAAGTTTCACTATTTTTTTACAGAAATTTTATTATTTTTATTTACAAATAAAAATAATATGATATAATTATATTGTTCTTGTTTTTGGGGCGTTAGCTCAGTTGGTAGAGCAACTGACTCTTAATCAGTGGGTCTAGGGTTC
>AUXO017298481.1_pt1 | contig 10378 bp, 9 predicted proteins | sample 768731 | NCBI WGS metagenome assembly AUXO01 (sample SAMN02715735, study PRJNA202380) | gut metagenome | biome: sheep rumen | host: Ovis aries | place: New Zealand: Palmerston North | reverse complement strand
AAGAAAGTCATCATAGCCGAAATCACTTTAGCATAAGCTACTTCTTCTACTTGCTTTATGAAATCTCTGAATCGTATATCCTGTGGATTATCAGATGCAAAATACTGCAAAATAACTTTGATAGCAAAGACCCAGCCATAGACAAGACCTCTACTTAGCAAAGCCAGCCAGAAGAGCACTGAGCCCTTCATGACGGTATAAACTAAATTAACAGCGTCTATCAAACGCGATGATTTTTCGGTCATAGCTGTTCCTTTCTAGACAACTTCTAAATCTTTCTATTTTACTGAACCAGCAACACCATTGTAGATGTACTTTTGAAGTGATAAAAAGACAATTAAAATTGGCAAAATAACGATGACAACCCCTGCCAAAATAACAGGCCAATTGGTTCCGTAAGGTCCCTTAAAGGCAAAGAGCGCTGTTGAAATAACTTTCAAATTACGGTCTGGCATATAAAGGAAAGGATTGTAAAAGTCATTGTAAACACCGACACCACTGATGATTAACATAGTCACAATCGGCGCTTTCAAATTTGGAAGAATGATGCGCCAGAAAATGCCAAAATGACTAGCACCATCCAGATAAGCTGATTCATCCAGAGAAATTGGAATTTCATCTAGGTATTGTAAAAAGACGTAGACAGAAATGACATCAGTCCCCAAATTGAGCAAGATAACTGACCAAATCTTGTTAAACAATCCAAGTGAATTGATGATTTGGAAAGTGGCCACTTGGCTGGTAATACCAGGAATTAGCATAGCAAGCATAAAGAGCGTCAAGATAAGCTTTTTCAGTTTAAAATCAAATCGGCTAACCGCATAAGCAAACATTGAGGCAAGAGTTAATTTTCCAACCATACTAACCACAAAGATAATCAAAGTATTTTTAAAGCCGAGCAACATTTGCCCATTTACAAAAGCCGTTTTATAGTTTGAAAAATCTAGGGATTTTGGCAATTCCAAAACACCTGTACTTAAGAATTCTGTATTTGATTTAAAAGAACCGATAAAGACTACTAGAATTGGCAAAAGCGCCACCGTTGCCCCAAGCAACAAAATGAAATACTGAAGAATTTTTCCAACTGTTATTTTTTTCCTTTTCATTTGACTGTCTTCCTTTCACTTGTGACAACTTTTTGAATCAAAGAAACAACAATCACGATAAATAAGAGGATGATTGCCATAGCCGATGCCAAACCAACTTTATTGTACTTAAAGGCTGTATCAATGGTTTGAATAACGAAAGTTGACGTTTCATTTGAACCTCCTGTCATGATATATGGAATATCAAAAACGCTTAATGAACCACTGACACCCAAGATGATATTAAGAAAGACAATATTTCGGATACTTGGAATGATAATGTATCTGAATTGGTCCCAACGGTTGGCACCGTCAATCTCAGCTGCTTCATAAACTTCAGGGTTAATAGACTGAATCGCCCCTAAGAAAACCAAGAAGTTAAAACCTGTATAACGCCAGATTGATGTAAAGGCAAGCGAAATATTATTAATCGAACGATCCCCAAGCCACAGTTTGATTTGGTCACCAAGACCAATAGCTTTCAAAACTGTATCAAGTGTTCCCCCACCTTTGTAGAAATAAAGGAAGATAAAGCCAATCGCAACACCATTTAGAAGGTATGGGAAGAACAGAATTCCTTTCCAAAGGTTGGCAAATTTCACCTTGAAAGATAGAATTGTCGCAAATAGCAGCGCGATTCCTAATTGGAAAAATGTCGCAATGAAATAATAGAGACTTGTCTTAAAGACTGAAAAATAATTTGGGTTTGTAAGTACTGTTTTGTAGTTATTTACCCCAACAAAATTCGATTCTTGACTGTATCCGTTCCAATCCGTCAAACTATATTGAATCATTTTTATCAATGGATAATATGAAAAGACAAGTAACAGAAGAACTGGAATGATGGTGAAAGAGAAAACCAAGAGACGTTTTTCCCATTCTTTGCTCAATTTACTTTTTGTCATAATAACCTCCAGCATGATAAAGATAACTTAACATTTCATACAATGAGCATCAGTAAAGGAGTCTGCTTTTTTGCAACTCCTTTACTGTCTCATCTCACTAACATAAATTAGTTATCAGAAACTGCTTTAATAGCGTTAGCCCATTTTGTGTTAAAGTCTTTCATGATATCGTCAAATGATTCTTTTGAATTTCCAATAGCAGAATCAATGATACGTTGTTTTTCAGCATCTGTAGTACCAATACCTAATTCAGATTCATTATTAATGTCGCTAAAGAGAGATTCTTTACCTTCTGGTGCTGGATTTTCTTCAAGGACTTCCACACCTGCTTCTTGGCTATCTTGAAGAGCTTTTGGATATTTCGCACCTTTTACTGTAGGAATACCACCGTTATCAACAGCATAGTTAGAATCATTTACCATCCAATCGATGAATTTACGAGCTGCCTTTTTATGTTTACTGTGAATGTTAATACCATAATTATAGTCACCACCAATTGGCATGTATTGTTTACCATCCGGTGCTGTAGCAGGGAAAGCTTCAAAGCTAATATTATCAGCATTATCCTCGTTTGCTTCTTGAATTTGTGGAACCGCCCAGCTACCAAGTACCATAACCCCAACTTTTCCATTTGCTAAATCAACTTTTGATTGTTCCCAATCACTAGTCGTTGGATCAGACTCAACCAGACCTTCTTTAGCCGCTGTATAAAGCGTATTGTAAACAGTGTACATTGTGTCACCTTGCTCGAAAGGTGCTGTATCAGACGTCATTTTATTGGTGAAATCTGGATCACCTGCTACTCCTGAACGAGTGAAGTCCCAGTTAGATAATGTCCATCCTGCTGCATAGTTGGTATAAAGAGGTGTCACATCACTATCTTTTTCTTTTATTTTCTTCAACGCAGCAATAAAATCTTCTGGAGTTTTAGGGAAGTCTTTAATTCCCGCATCTTTGAAGACTTTTTTATTAACAACCATACCAGTCGCATTCATCTGACTTGGAATACCATATTGTGTTCCTTGATATGAACGATCATTAAGACCTAAATATTTTTCAGATAGATCCTGTGTTTTTCCGAGGGGTTCAAAGAAATTAGCGTAGTCTTTTGGACTAATGTCACCAGGAATCATCAAAACATCACCATATTCTTTACTGTTCATGCGTGTTTTCATTTGACCAGCATAATCAGTGATTGTCTGAACTTCGACTTTGATATCAGGATACTTTTTATTGAATTCAGCAAGATACTCATCCCATTTACCATTAGTCTCCCAGTCGGTCTTGTGGTTAATGAAAGTAATTGTTTCCACTTTACTATCCTTAGCGTTCCCATTTGAACAACCAACTAATGTTACGGCTGCAAGTGCAGTCACTCCTACAGTAAGCCAACCTTTTTTCATAGGTTTTCCCTCCTAAATTTAGCTTCTTTTTGTTTGCGCTTACATTATAGCACTTTATTTTAGAAAAGTATATACATTTAAATAAAAATACTTTATATTTTTTAGTGTTTTTTCTTTTTCTACTATTAAAGCCACACTTTTTAAAATTTTAAAAAATTATTTTTCTTAGTTAAAAAGTTCATTTTTTAGGTATTTTTAGGCTGTTAATTCAAATAAAAAGGTCTTTTAAAAAATTGATAAAAAGCAGCGATTAATATATATACTTTTTAATTCAAATATGTTATACTCTTTTTGGATGCGCTTCCTGAAACTTTATTGATGTTTTTGTATACAATTACTAGCACATGTCACAAAAAGGAGATTTACACAACTAACACTATTAATGTCTAAATTGAACACTTAGTTTTAACATTTGGGAGAGGAGAAAACTAATGAATAAAAAACTCGTCGGATCATTAACAGCGCTAGCTTTGCTTACTGGTGCTATGTCAGCTCATGAGGTAAAAGCTGATGCTATTGTTTCAGGGAATACTTATAAAATCACAGCTAGACATAGCGGAAAAGTTCTAGATGTTGCTCGTGGGGCAAAAAATGCGGGCGCTAATGTCCAACAATGGGATGATACTAACGGTACCAATCAAAAATGGACAGTCGTTGATACAGGAGACGGTTATTACAAATTGGTATCAGTGAACAGCGGAAAAGTTCTCGACGTCGCTTCTGCAGCAACTTACGATGGTGCAAATGTTCAGCAATGGGATGATACTAACGGAACTTGCCAAAAATGGAAAATCGTTGATAATGGTGATGGCTCTTACAAGTTAGTCTCAGCAGTTAGCGGAAAAGTTCTTGACGTCGCTTACGGTGCGACAAATGCAGGCGCTAATGTCCAACAGTGGTCAGACACCAATGGCACAAACCAAAAATGGGAATTCACAAAAGTAAATGATGGTGGAAATACTAACCCTTCTGACACAACACCTACTACGACAACTGGTTTCCACACCAGTGGCACAACACTTTACGATGCCAAAGGAAATCCATTTATCATGCGTGGTATCAACTACCCATATGCTTGGTATAAAGGACAAGAAGATACTGCTATCCCTGCAATCGCAAGAACAGGTGCCAACTGTATTCGCATCGTCATGGGTGACGGGCAACAATACAGCAAAACATCACTTGCTGAAATTCAAAAATTATTGCAACTTTGTAAAGACAACCACTTGATTGCAATCGTTGAAGCACACGATGCTACGGGTTCTGATAACATCCAAGATTTGGAAAATGCGGCAAATTATTGGATTGAAATGAAAAACGCCCTCATTGGAAACGAAGCAAATGTTATTTTGAACATTGCTAATGAATGGGGTGGGGCTTGGGATAGTTCAAACTGGGCTTCAGGTTATCAGTCAGTCATTCCAGAACTGCGTAACGCCGGCATTAAAAACACTATTATGGTTGATTGTGCTGGCTGGGGACAATATCCAAAATCAATTGCTGATGCAGGTCAAAGTGTCCTTCAATCTGACTCACAAAAGAACATCATGTTCTCTATTCACATGTACGAATATGCTGGTGCCTACGGTGCTGTACAGAACAATATTGACTCATCATTAGCCGTTGGGGCACCGTTATGTATCGGTGAATTTGGTATTAAACACACAAATGGTCCAATCGATTACAAGACAATCATGAGCTACTCTCAAGCAAAAGGTGTTGGGTATCTAGGCTGGTCTTGGAAAGGAAATAGTGACGATTTAGCTTATCTAGATATGGTCGAAGATTGGGCTGGTAATCATTTAACCGAACAAGGTCAAGCCATTATCAATGATCAAAATGGTATTAAAAATACTTCAAAATCTTGTAGTATTTTTGAATAAGAACTAACATTTCTATACCCAATCATATTCAGATGAGGAAAGGTGCGGAGCTCACTTTTCCTCGTTTTTAAATTTAAAATTTTCTGAATATTTGATATAATGTTAGCTAGACATGTTTTATTCTAAAAGTTTTTGTGGCTTTTGGTGAAAGGAGACTCTCATGAAAAATACCGTATTGAGCTTTCAAAAAGCTAAAGCAGACGGTAAAAAGTTAACCATGTTAACCGCCTACGACTACTCAACAGCAAAGTTAATCGATAGCACTGGTGTCAACAGCATTCTTGTTGGTGATTCTCTTGGCAACGTCATGCTAGGCTACGATGACACTATTTCAGTAACCATGGAAGATATGATTCATCATGGCAAAGCGGTCTGCAGAGGGGCTAAAAACGCTCTAGTTATCGTTGATATGCCTTTTATGTCTTATCAAGTATCAGTTGAAAAAGCTGTAGAAAATGCTGGACGCTTGATGAAGGAGACTCATTGCCAAGCTGTCAAATTAGAAGGTGGTAAAAGTGTCTGTCCACAAATCAAGGCAATGGTGGAGGCTGGGATTCCAGTTTGTGCTCACCTTGGTTTAACCCCACAACATATCAATGCCTTCGGCGGTTTCAAAGTTCAAGCCAAAACCGAAGCTGCTGCCAAACAACTTCTAGAAGATGCCAAAGCTGTTCAAGAAGCTGGTGCTTTTGCCGTGGTTCTTGAAGCTATCCCAGCTAAACTCGCCCAACTTGTAACCAAACAGCTAGATATTCCAACCATTGGGATTGGCGCTGGCAATCAAACTGACGGGCAAGTGTTAGTTTACGCTGATTTGTTGGGGCTATTCTCTGATTTCACACCAAAATTCGTCAAACGCTATGCCAACATCGGCGAGCTCATCTCCGACGCTGTCAAAAGCTATATCGAAGATGTTAACGCTCAGAAATTCCCAACACCTGATAATGAATATCATATTGATGACAGTATTATTGAAAAGCTCTATTAATTAGAAAAGAGGCATGACATTACATGAAAATCGTTCACACCGTTGAAGACGTTCGAAAAGCTGTTCAAGCTTGGAAAGCAGAGGGAAAAACTATTGGACTTGTTCCTACCATGGGTTACCTACACGAAGGACATAAGAGCTTGATTGACAAAGCTGTTGCCGAAAACGACCACGTTGTTGTCAGCGTTTTTGTCAATCCAATTCAATTTGCTCCGACTGAAGATCTTGAAAGCTACCCACGTGATTTGGAGCAAGATGCTAAACTCTGTGAAGCAGCTGGTGCTAGCCTGATTTTTAATCCGGAACCAAGTGACATGTACTCTCCTACTTTTTCAAGTTTCATTGACATGTCAACATTGACAAAAGGTCTTTGCGGAAAAACACGTCCTATTCATTTCCGTGGTGTTTGTACCGTTGTTGGAAAACTCTTCAACATCGTTGAGCCAAATAAAGCTTACTTTGGTCAAAAAGATGCGCAGCAACTCGCTGTTATCAAACACATGGTTGAAGATTTAAACTTCAACCTTGAAATCGTTGGCTGTCCAATTGTCCGTGAGGCTGATGGTCTGGCTAAAAGTTCTCGTAATACTTATCTCTCAGCTGATGAACGAAAAGCTGCGCTAGTTCTCTCACAAAGTTTGGCACTCGCTGAAAAAATGATTAATGACGGTGAAAAAGACACTAACAAATTAAAAGAAGCCATGACAACTTTCATCGAAAAAGAACCTTTGGCCAAAATCGATTATGTAGAATTTGTCGACTGGAAGACGCTTGAACCTGTCAGCGAAATTGAACGTCCTGTTCTCAATGCCATTGCAGTTTACATTGGCAAGATACGCTTGATTGACAATCACATCTACGAGTAAGGGAGAAAAATCATGCACATTCAAATGCTAAAATCAAAAATCCACCGCGCTGTGGTTACAGGTGCTGAAGTGGATTATGTTGGAAGTATCACCGTTGACCCAGAATTATTTGAAACAGCTGGAATGGTAGAATACGAAAAAGTTCAAATTGCTGATGTCGAAACAGGTAGCCGCTTAGAAACTTACATCATCGCTGGCGAACCTGGTAAAGGCGAAATTTGCCTAAATGGTGCAGCAGCAAAACTCGTTAACGTTGGCGACCACGTTATCATCATGTCATACGCTGACCTTACGCCAGAAGAAGCTAAAACGCATAAACCGCGTGTTGTCTTCGTTAATGAAAAAAATCAACTCACGCGCTTCACACACTATGAAAAAGCTGGGCGTTTGTATGACCTTGAAGTTGAAAAATAAAAAGAAATCCGAAAATATCGGATTTCTTTTTATTTATACTTACTTATTATTTTTCATTTGGATGACTAGCGATAATTTCTAGATTACCATCAAACTTCCATGTTTTAACGTCATTGGGAAGAATGAAATGATCTCCCTTTTTGACATTATAAACACAGTTATCCACCGTCAGACTACCTTGACCAGACAAAACACTAACCAAAAGATATGGAGCTGTTTGACTAAAAGCAACCTCACCAGACACCACCCATTTATAAACCGCAAAGAATTCATTTGACACCAAAAGGCTTGAAGTCAAGTTATCCACACCTATAGTCACAGGGGTGCTGTTAGCTGGCTCACCAATGGTCAAGACATCGATGGATTGTTTGATATGAAGATCACGAAGATTTCCAGCAGCATCTCGACGGTCAAAATCGTAGACACGATAAGTTGTATCACTTGATTGCTGTGTTTCCAAAATCAAAATGCCTTTACCAATGGCATGCATTGTGCCACTTGGTACGTAGAAGAAATCACCAGCTTTAACTGGAACTTTTGTCAACAAGTCATCCCAGTCACCTGACTCAATCATCTGACGAAGTTCTTCTTTTGACTTAGCGTTATGACCATAGATAATCTCAGAATCTTCATCCGCAGCAATGACATACCAGCATTCTGTTTTCCCAAGTTCTCCTTCATGCTCAAGAGCGTAAGCATCATCTGGGTGAACTTGGACACTAAGCCAATCGTTGGCATCCAAAATTTTAGTTAACAATGGAAAGACTTCTGATTTTGGATTGCCAAAAAGCTCTTTGTGCTCACGATAAAGTTTATCTAAGCCTTGTCCTTTATAAGTCCCATTATCCACAATCGACACACCATTTGGATGAGCTGAGATTGCCCAGTATTCACCAGTCGTTTCTGTTGGAATATCGTAACCAAACTCATCACGAAGCTTAGTTCCACCCCAAATTTTATCGTGCATTTGCGCTTTTAAAAATAATGGTTCTGCCATAATTTATCCTTTCTTTCGGGGGATTTCCCCGTTCAGCAGTTAAGCCTGGAGACTTTTCTCCAGACTTAACCGTTACCCTATCGACTCTTAACTATTTTTAACATCTAGCAATGAATACCCGCGGACATCATAACGATTTCGCGTACGTGAATACTCAATCGGTCTACCATTTTCCAAATAAACCACTTGCTCAACTTGCAAAATCGGGTCATCATCCTTGCAAGTAAGGTAATCTTTGTCATAGTGGTCAGGCTTTTCAGCCGTAATATGACGATAAGACCCAGCAAATTTAAGTTCCAAAGTATTCCAAAGGTAATCATAAACGGATGCTAATAAAATACTATCATCCAGACCTGGAACTAAATCGCAAGCCATGTAAGTATGCTCAAGCGCATATGGCTTACCATCTAGGAGACGTAAACGAATAATTTTATAAACTGGTGTTGTCTGATCTACCTGAAGACGTTCTGCAATTTCCGCATTGGGAAATTCAACCGTAAACTCAATAATTTGACTCGTTAATTGTCGAGGGTCATCCTTCAAATCGTTACTTAAACCATTGTAGTTGTTCAATCGAAATTTTGAATCCTCTTTGTCCCAAAATGAGGAATTCAAAACCTTGGTGCCATTTCCTTGTTTTGAAATGACCAAACCTTCGATGGTTAACATCTCAATAGCTTTTTTCACCGTCATTCGACTAACGCCAAATTCCTTTGCCAAATCAGACTGAATCGGCAACATGGAATCAATCGGATACGTTCCATCTGAAATTCTAGCTCGAATAATCCCTGCAATCTCTTCATATTTTGACATAGATCGCTCCCACTCTACTTGTATAGACTAATATTTTTAAACTATAGTCATATTATAGCGCAGAGTCAGGTTGTTTGTCCAGCATATGCAAGAATGGTAACCAAATACAGCCAACAATCAAGCAGTCAACAATTTGAAGAAGTCCACCAGCAAGTGAGTTTGTCGCAATCATTCCACTAAAGAAGACTGGAACAGTCCAAGGAACTGAAACCCCTGTTGGTGCAGGAACAAGACCAATTGACATCACAAAGTAGTTAAGGGCTGTGACAATAATTGGTGAGATGACCCATGGAATAAGAATTGTAGCATTCAAAACGATTGGCAACCCAAAGATAACAGGCTCATTAACGTTAAAGATACCAGCCCCAAGTGCCAAACGACCAACATCACGATATTGTTTTTTCTTCATGATAAAGGCCATGATAATAACAACTGCAAGCGTCATTCCTGAACCACCAAGACCAACAGTAAATGTTTCCATGAATGGTTTTGAAATAATATGAGGAAGGTGTTCACCTGCCTTGTAAGCTTCCAAGTTTTCAAACATCAAAGTATTCCAAACAGGGTCCATGACTGAATTTACAAGAATTTGACCGTGAAGACCAAAGAACCATAGGAATTGAATAAAGAAGATTGCAACCAAAGTTGCCCAGATACTACTTCCAAGACCAACAAGCGGAACTTGAATAACGTTATAAATCACATCGTGAAGATTTGTTTTGAAACCAACTGTCACAACAGCATTAATCGCTGTAAAGACAGATAGGGTCAAAATAGCTGGAATCAAAGCTGCAAAAGACTTAGCAACTGCAGGCGGTACACTGTCAGGCATTTTAATTTGCCATCCTTTTTTGCTCGTGCGACTGTAAATTTCAGCAGCAAGAAAAGCAACAATCATCCCAAGAAACATTCCTTTTGCACCAAGGCGATCAAGACTCAAAACACTTGAAACTTTTTCGCCACCATCACTTGTTGTGAAAAACGGTGTCAAAATAAGGAAACTTGCAAATGAAATAGCACCCCC
>AUXO014635099.1_pt1 | contig 10378 bp, 16 predicted proteins | sample 768731 | NCBI WGS metagenome assembly AUXO01 (sample SAMN02715735, study PRJNA202380) | gut metagenome | biome: sheep rumen | host: Ovis aries | place: New Zealand: Palmerston North | reverse complement strand
TGCTATCAAGGAGTTCGATAAGTTGTCATTGGATCAGATGCGTAAGGCACTCAGGATACTTGGCGTTAAGTCTGATACGATGTCTAATGAATTAGTTGAATCAACGCTATTCAATCTTGTAGATAAGCAGCCGCAGAAGTTCTTTGAGAAGTGGGTCAACAATAAATCAAAAGACACAGAGTTTATACTTGAGGATGCTATAGCCAAAGGGGTCATTCGTAAGACAAAGACTCAGTACTACTATGGTACAGAGTTGTTCGCAGATTCCCTTCAGGATGCAATAGCATATCTTGACAGCAAGAAGAATCAAGATCTGAAGCTTTCAATCATTAATCAGATTGAAAATAAGTAATTGACATTAATATGACGCATGACGATATATTTAAAAAATATCTGATAGAGTATGACAAGGCTAGTGTAACAACTTCCTTTCCATCTCATACAGACTACGAAATCGCTACGATTTTGGATAAAGCTTATTTAGCACTGATTGCACAGAAGTTTACTGGTAACAACGCACGCAGTGCAGCATTTGAATCAGATGCTAAAGCTGTAGAAGACGTGCGTCCATTGATAAAAAGACGTCAGTTAACAGAAGATTTATCTGTACAAGATAAAGCCTCTAATGAATTCGTATTCACACTCCCGTCAGATATGTTGTATTACGTAGACGGAAGTGTTTCATTTACGCCATCTGTTTCGTCATTAGACAATAAGGATCACTCCGTGTTCAACATGTATCCTTTATCACACGCAGCAGCTTAGCAATACAAGGCTACTGCTACGAATTTACCATGGATAAAGAACCCTGTATGTTACATGGAAGGCGACACGTTGCGTGTGTTAATAGACATGTACTTATATAAACAAAAACATGTAGATCCTTCACCACTTACACCAGGAACACCTGTTGCTTGTAGTGTTACGTATATCTCTATACCGAATAAATTCGTAGATGATTATGTAGCTAAAGACTCGACGTTTGAATTGAACGACAGTATGGCGGAAGAGTTGATAGATTTAGCTATTATAATGAGTCTCGAAGTTGTAGAGTCCCCACGTTTAAACAATAAAATAAATACATCTAAGGCAGAAGCATGACACAAGAACAAACACGACAACTAGGAATTGAGTTTGAAAGGAGATTGCAATTAATCTACCCTTAGACGGCTGTAAATAAACTGGACACAGATACGATTTATTCGTTTTTAAGCGAATATCAGACTCAATATATAAAGCAACTTATTAGTACAACGGATCAACTTTAGAGCAACACTCAAGCGAATAGCACAATCCAAGATTATTTAAAGTCTTTGATAAAGCATAAAATCTTAGTACATCCATATCATGATGCAGGATTGGACTTTGACTCAGACCAAGACGCATGGGGAGATGTCCAATGTAAGTCATACTTATTACCAGAAGATTACTTCAAATATATAAGATCTTCTAGTGTTGTGAGTAGGACATACAAACGTCCTTAGACAGACAATGAGGAACTGCGTCTTATACCTAACAAACTAATAAAGCAACAAGACGTTGCTAGCGTGTTACAGAAGCCATACAATGAGGGCTCTGTCATACGTAACCCATTAGTCGTATTGGAGCACAAAGATGCAGATCACATAAAAGTATTTTGTGATGTATATACATCTCTTGCTGGATTGGATGTTACATATTACGTAATGCCATACGCATTCAATGTGTTGAATTACGATGATGAAGATTTGTCTGCTGGTGCGGTACACAGTACGTGCAGTTTACCTTATACAAGTTTCGATGAGCTTGTAAACGGAGCTGTAATGTTATACACAACATACGCATCTGATGTAGATTTACAGAAGAGTGATGCATCTAGAAAAGCACTAAAGAACTTGACTGGAAACGATAAGGAGGGTAAACAATGAGAAGGATTGACATATTAACATCGTTCGAAACAGAAATAAACAAACTGAACGACGAAGTATCAAAGCCTGCTACTGATGATTCTTTATTTTGGCTCAATCAAGGCGCTAACAAGTTTGTAAAACTTAGATTTAACGGAGATTTTGCACATAAGACTGGATATGAACAAACAGAAAAGCGTAGAGCAGATCTTATTAAATTGTTCAGATCTGTAGATTATGATCTCGCAAAAATAGACGAGAGTAAACCTTCTTACGATTTATACAAAATAAAGTATCCAGAAGATTTCATGTATGCTTTGAACGAAGATGTTGTGATAACAGACTTAAACGACGAACATGAATTAGATACATGTGTGTTTGAGTGTACACAAGATTCGTTTATGTACAGAGTAAATAATTCTCTGACTGACTTTCACTATAGGTCACATAGAGCCAGACCTATTCGTACTAGAAACAGCGAAGGATGTTTGTTGTTGACAGACAAAAAATATAAAATAAAGAAATATACACTCGGTTATTTAAAAGCACCGAGCGAAATAACATTAGGCTCTAATCCCGCCGTTGATGCATTTGAGGAGTATGAAGATTTTGATGATGCTACAATGTACGAGATAATCAAGATAGCAGCACAGATGTATCTGGAGAACCAGAAAGATGAGCGCTATCAAACAATCACTGCAGAAGTGATGACACAAGAATAATAATTTTAACGTGGAAACCCCAGCCCTTTAGGTAGGGACTAGTGCTCCCGCAGAGTGGACACTTGCCGTATAGGGGGAGTAGAAAAAATTAATATAAATATGATTACATACGTAAATACCGTATTAGTAGGTAAAGCTGCTGGCGTAGCTACTATGACCGATGGCGCTGGCATAACAACGTCAGACGCTGGCAAGTTCGTTATCGTAGATAACACTAACAACAGTGTTAAATCTAGCACTGCAGGTGATGCAGAGCGCATTCGTATCGGCCTTGTAACAAACAAGACTACTACACTTGTAACTAAGAGCAATGGTGTTGTATCAACAACTCAGGTTCCTGTTATCAGGTGGTCTAACTGGATTCATCAAAACGCCATTAAGTCTTACAACGCCAAGACTTATACAGCTTCTACACAGGATTCAGTTGAGATCGACTTCACTAATGCTACTATAACAGATCTTCAGGGTAACCGTATCGTTGTACGTCTGACATTCAAGGATCTTCCAACTCGCTTCCGTAAGTGGACCGAGTCTTATGAGATTCTCGTAGGCGCTTCTGACACAGTTGCAAACATTGCTACTAAGGTGGCTAATGTTATAAACAAGGAGTATAAGAGAGCACGTGTATCTGCTGTTGCTAGCAACGCTAAAGTTACTGTTACAGCACTTCCTTACACAGACGACGTAACTGCTGACACAATCAATGTAGCAAACTATGTTCGCTTCTCTGTTAACATGTGGTATACAAAACCAGAAGCTGCTGGTTTCGCATCTAAGAACAAGTATTCTGTTGACGGTGCTGTTATCACTAAGACACCAGGTAAGATCTATGCAGGTGATGTTAAGCTCGTTCGTGATGCTGAGGCTCAGGCTATGGGTTACGAGGGAATCCTCAACCGTGGTGAGTGCACATGGCCTATTATCAAGCCAGACATGAACGTAGACATGACTAAGAACTACGATACGATCACTCTTGAATTCGAGAACAAGTACGATGCTGCTGACGACATCAAGCGTAACACTAAGCAGACTGTACAGTTGTTCGACGTAACTTCTACTGGTGCATACACGACTCTTAAGGGTATTCTTGACGCATTTGTTCAGGGTGAGCACTCTAACGTAGTACTCGGTACTGCTACTGACGAAGACAACGCCTGATCGTTAAATAACAACTAATATGGACATAAGAATTGGGAATGACATCTGTATGCAGATTCATACAGATTATTTATCAGACGTCTCTAATTACGAAATAGTAGACGTTAGAGCTGAACTTATCTGCAGCTTGCATAAGCATCACAAATGTTGTTGTGATTGCAAACCTGATTTCTTTAGGTCCACAATGTATACTTTACGTGGTATAGGCCATGTTTAGTATTACACACAACCGTTCAACTGTGTGGGTAGAAAACACCCACACTTTGAGCGCGTTATGACAAAGGACCTAGAAATACCTAGGGATTATAGTGACAATACAGTAAAGGTGTACTTTAAAGCTAGGAGACAGCATTTCTGTGGTACATACAGTCTTGTGCTCCATATTATGGTCAAGAACTCTGGTTACGGAATTTATAACAAGAAGACATATACATTTGATTTTTGTGATATATTCAACCTAGTGAAGAATGACGCTGAAAGCGACACCTCTGATACAACAATAGACCTTCCAAACTCGTATCGAAGTAAAACATCTTGCTACATAGGAGCAGGTAAATTTTCTGACGTGTTCACACAAGATTATGAGGATTTTAATCACACAAATAGAATCTCGTCCAAAGGTACTGTGCAAAATCCTTTATTTAAGTTGAACACTACAGGAGGACATGATGGTCTACTTATTCGTGCTCCATTTGGGTACATTCCAACAATAGGCATGAGTGATGAAGATGGTGTTACAATATATCCTTAGATTTAGTACGTCGGTACAGACAGCATTTACGACTACTATATAATTCCTATAATATACGATCGTATAAAAATATTATCAGTAGATTTAAATTATGACAAATAACGTAACAAGAATTACACCAGGTCTTATTGATTTTCGTGAGGTTCGATCTGTTGATCAAGACAAAAAGTACACATATTATCCAAACGTAGATTACATGTATGGCCCATATAACTCTCTTGAAGATGCTTATGCAGCACTTTCACAGCAAACGGATAATATAGGTGCTACGGCTCTCGTAAAAGGTAAAACTATTGGTGTTATAGAAGAAGGTAAAATTGTTGAATATTGGTTCGAATCAGATCCTGTTGATGCCACAGCTGGATATCAAGTTACAGACTTGGTGAAGAAGGATAAATACGATGGCAGTATAGTTGTTGATACGTATTCTAAATAGCAAATAGATGACAAAATACAAACTACAACAGTAGCTTTGAGTAGTAACATATCAAAAGTTTCTGTACAAGACTCTCGTAGAGCATATTTGCTGCATCTTACAGACAACAATCTTTTGCCAGATAGCGCTTCTTTGTACACTTGGACAATAAGCGATAATGTGAATCTTTCTATAGTTGACGATACTACATATACGGATTGTAATGCAATCTCCTGTTTTGGAGGCAGTACAGGAACCCCGTTTATCAGTTGCCCACGTTTTGTGATTCCAAAAAATACTGCGGGTTATTATACATTCAGTTTTTACTTGTCTGGAGATGATTCTGGTATAAGTATGGAATGGGGAGGTCTTGACGATTATATGACTGTTTCTGGTAGTGGTGAAGGAGAAGAAATCATCCATGCGACAGTAGATGGAACTGACTACTCTAATCTTGGAGACTTCTTGAACGCTGCTGATAATATTAATACAATAGGAAGACACGTGCTGACAGTTTACCTAAACATACCAACGAACTCAAATGTCGCTATAACAGAGCTTGGTATGGAAATCGATGTAAGCCAAGGTGATACTACGAAATTTTATAAACCGAATTTTAGCAGAACTAGAGAAGTTACTCCTTGGCAACCAACGTAATTAAGAAACATACGCCGACGGGCGATAAACGTAATATTGTTTAATTTAAAACTTAATTTTTATGGACGAGAAAATTAATATTTTGCCAGCAGTAGGTGGTACCGATTCTGCTACTGCGATGGCTATGATGAACAACAACCCTTGGATGTACCTTGTAATGCTTGCGTTATTCGGAAACGGTGGCTTTGGCAACAGAAACAACGGTATTCTTGATGTTGAGACACAGAGTAAACTTAACAGTTTGCAGACACAGATCAACGATAACAACAACAACCAATGGGCAAGAGAGGCTATCTAGGGCAACACGTTCGCAATTAGCCAGCTTTCGCAAAATCTTAATGTTGACTACAACGCTCTTACACAGGCCATTAATAGTGTAAATGCCGGAATAGCTCAGCTTGGAGCTGCTAACGGCATGGGTTTTGCTGGTGTAACTAACGCAATTAATCTTGGCAACCTGAATTTGATTCAGTAGTTGAAGGATTGTTGCTGCGCTACACAAAAGCAGATCCTTGAGCAGGGATATTAGGGACGTATAGAGACAATCAATCAGACGAACGATCTGTCTACTGTAATGCGCGCCGAGAGTGGCCTTGTGCGTGCAGAAGTCGCTACATTCCGGCAAGCGTGGGAAAATGCTCGTTATCAAGACGTTGTTGCAGAGAAAGCGAGATTGCAGACCGAATTAGATCTGCTTCGTTCACAGAACACTACTGCTGCAGCATTGCAGACATATGTAAGTCCTTTGCAACAAGAATTTACTCAGCTGAAGTATCAGATGCAGAACTTCTTTAACACCTATAGTGCTTCTAAGACTGCTTCTGCTTCAACAACAAATGCTTAAGTGAACAATTCTAAACTGGCGGGGAGGATACTCTCCGCCTTTTTAGTTTATATTAATTAATATGACGTTTAGAAATTTAACACCGGGCAGCATTGTACATGTGTTAGTAAAAGGTGAGCCCATTGAATATAAAGAAGGAACAGTAGTAAGTGTTGGTACACCTAGAATGGAAGTTCCTAGTTTTAATCCAAATTAGTTTCCAATGTAGAGTAAACCTGCAACTCAGGTAGTAGATGTCACTTATACTGTAGATGGTAAGAATATTACTGATGCAGTAGACGTTACGGCTAATGTATTTCAGACAGATAAACTCGGCTCTATTGCATTAGTTGCTACAGATAAACAAGATATTGTTAGAGAATTACATGCTACGTTGAATGTCAGTGAGGGTTATCTTAAGGATGTTGAGAAGCATGAGAAGAGAGTTGCTGAGTGTAAGGAGTTGATAGGAGAACTTGACACTGCTTATAATGAAAAGCAGCAATTAGAGAAGCGCTTTTAGAGATTAGAAGAAGAGTCCGCTGAGACACACAAGTTGTTAAAAGAATTAATAGAAAAAATAAAATGAACACGAAGGAAGAATTTCTGAAGATATACGACACGATTATATCTTCAAATGATTATAGTAAAATGCATACACTTGGTGACATAACCAAGAAGATGATGACTAAGTTTATAGAAGTGTATCCACAGCAAGCGAAAGAATATATAGAGGTACTACAATCTGTAAATTGGGATAATTATATTACGGCTAAAGAAGCTGAGGAAATTCTTTCTAAAATGGAGCCGAAGCCGACATGGTCTAAACCTGTATGGGAGAACCTTCTATAGAAATTACAGCTTACTGACGAACATTTCCCGTGCTACAATAAGTGTGCGTTGTATATAGCAATGTGTATGGTCGATTCAGATAGTGGACATACTATTGCATACATAACAAAACAACCATACGAGGTTATTAAAAATACAGATGAATATTTTACGTACGTATATAAGTTGGCTGTAGACAAATTGACCGATAAAGACGGTGTGTTCAATATACGTAAATATTTCAACTTATAATTATGATAGATAAAGAAATATACATAGGGACAGCTACGCCTAAGTCAAAAGAAGTTGTTTGGATACGACCTCTGAGAGATGGTGGAGTGTCTCTTTATGCATATGCACACAATAAGTGGCAAGCATTAAAGATGGTCGACGGAAAAGGCACATTGCCTGTAGATGACGACGATGCAATAAATCTGATGTCTAAGGAAGACATTCTCGATGCGTTAGATGCTGTAACAGGTCTTGATGCAGAAACAATAGAACAACTAAAAGAACTCCTTGAACAGGTTGGTAGTTTAGCTGATAAAGCAGATGGAATTGCATATGATTCTACGAACAAATTAATAAAACTTACTAGCAACGGTACTACATTAGCATCCATAGACGCATCAGATTTTATTGTAGACGGAATGGTAGAATCTGCAGAGGTTAAGGATGTTGTTATATCCGGAGAGACTGTGAAGTGTTTGGTTATAACATTCAACACAGACGCTGGGAAAAACGATGTAAATATTCCAATTACAGACTTTTTTGACGCTAGTAAGTATTATACTAAAACACAGACTGACGAGCTGATGAGTCATTGTGTGACAGAAGGTGATAATAATTTTAATTATGTAAAGCTGTCCAACGCATTAGATTCGTCTCTATACACATAGTTTAGCCCTTCGAAAATATCTATACGCGGTGTAAACGCTGCCGATGATTCAACTGGTATTGACATAACAACTGACAGAATTAATTTTGGATTTGTAAAAGATTCGTTGTTCTATTAGTACCCCCTGCAGCTCTCTTCTACAAGTTCGACAAGTTCACCTCGCCTCAAGTTCGACAATAAGATTCTTGCATATATAGAGGATATTCCGTAGAAATAGATGATGCCTAGTGCAAGCTCAACATTATCAGGAAAAATCTATCAGTATATAGGCGAAACCACACAATCATTTACACATGGATATTTCTACGAATGTGTGTACAATGGTAGTGCATATCGTTGGGAACAGCTCTATATACAACCAAGCGTAGCGTATACAGCAGGAAGCAATATTAGTATTGTAGGCAATACTATAAATGCGACGGATACCACTTATAGCGAAGCTACAACAAGCACTGCAGGCCTCATGTCAGTTTCTGACAAAGTAAAACTTAATAGCATAAACAATGGTGCGAAAGTTTCAGGGATAACAATGAATGGTTCATCTGTTACAGTTGATGCTAACGGTGTAGTAAACCTAGGCACTGTCCTAACAGCACATCAGGATATCAGCAGAAAAGAAGATAAAATAACGCTTTCGGGTATTTCTGGTTCAAGTAACATAGATTTATCACCACAAGTTAACTATTGTTATCCAATAACAAACGTTGTTAACACTCTTACAATAACGCTTAATCGTACTTCCGTTATAGGAGCTACAACAATTATCTTCACTACAGGTTCTTCACACAACATTACGTTTTAGCCTGGATCAGGTGTAACTATAAAATATCAAAAAGGTATATCTTTTGCAGCAAACACATCCTATGAGATTAACTGTTTGTGGATTGGTGGAGAATGGATAGTTGCAGTAAACACTCTATCCGATACATTAGGAGGGTAAGCTATGAGTACATTAACAACAAGAAGAATGGTTGTCAGACCCTCTGACAGTGGAAGTGCTGCTGGAGATATTGTGTGGATATTAAGTTATGAGGACCTTATTCCAGGTAATCGTCAACTTGTCACAGACGGAGCCTATAATTATATATCTGATGAGTATGTGTCGGGTGATGCTTTTTCTATGATAATAGGTTGCTCGGGCTCAGTTAGTGTGAGCGACTTGTCGTTTAACGGAACATACGGGGACGACATAACGGTATATGACACCACTGATTCTGTAGAAAGGGAGTGGCCAGAATGGGTAGAAGGTTATACTTGGTACACTGTAGAGTTTAGTATATACCATAATACAGATAGTTGGTACGAGATTATAAACAACAGTACACAAACAAGGGTAAGGGTGAATTACGCTATATCAGGGATGTCTGAACCGTTACCTATGTATTTCAGACCAAATAGCACTACTGATGATTCAGTAAATCCAAGAACTGATTCTGATACTTTTTATATAGGAGATTTAGCAAATTTGGATAGTGAAGGAGGATTTGATACAACAGTTACAATCAATGGTTGGGTTAATGGCGACGTTTTAGAACCTGCTTTCTTCTGCGATGATTTGCCAGATTATTTATTTCCTGATGGGTACACGTTAGGAGATATAATAATTAACGATTGTGAAAATGTGGATATATATGCTGTTTAGGGTAGCTCAGGTATAATTCCGATACGAAATATGTTGCTTTTAAAATGGTTGCCGTCTGACGAAATAAAAAAATCTCCTAGTAACAGGAGCTATGACCCGCATCAATACGCTATCTTGAACACGGATGATAACGAGAACGCTTTATACATGGAGGTATCTTTAAAAAACATAAATAAACCTGGTAAGATCGTATTGGTTTTTCGTGGAGAGAATTCAACATATATCCGTATTAATATAATATTAAACTCGTTATGAAACAATACAGAAATAAAATAACAAAAGAATACTATACAGAAGGTACGAGTATCACAAAAATGCTAGATTAGAGTACTCTATGGTCTGGTTATCCAACAGAAGAACAACTTGCTGAGTGGGGTTTTGAAGAAATCATCGTTCCTCAACTAACGCCTGCTCAAAAAAGAATGCAAGAAATTCAAAAAATACTTGCAAGCATGGATTATCTTACGTCTAAGTATATCGATGGTGAGGACATGTCTGAATATGGTGATTGGTAGGATCAAAGAAAAGCTCTTAGAGAAGAGTATAGAAGGCTTGAATCTCAAGAACAAACATCCACAGAAGAATGAACATAACA
>AUXO012120889.1_pt1 | contig 10378 bp, 9 predicted proteins | sample 768731 | NCBI WGS metagenome assembly AUXO01 (sample SAMN02715735, study PRJNA202380) | gut metagenome | biome: sheep rumen | host: Ovis aries | place: New Zealand: Palmerston North | reverse complement strand
TGCAGGCGGTCGTAGTCATATACACGGTAGGTAATGTCGCTAGACTGCTGTGTTTCGAGGATGACTGTTCCGCCTTTTATTGCGTGTACAGTACCCGGTTCAATAAAGAAAAAGTCTCCTTTGTGAACAGGCACTTCGCGGATAAAGTCGGTCCAGCGGTCATTTTCTATTATATATTGTCTTCAACTTCTTCTATTTCATATTTTCCTAATTTGTACTTAAATAAAAAATCCAGCAGTTTTAGCTGACGTTTTATTCGTTTGAAAGTGAAGTTTTGAAAAAGACGATAAATAAACTCAAATCCATGCTTTATAAAGAATTCCGGAGCCCTTTTCACTGCACCAGACCAAAAGTCAATAGATCCTCCATTTCCAAAAATAATTTTTACATTAACTTTTTCATAATTTCTTTCAATCCATTCTTCTTGTTTAGGGCAGCCTAAACAAATAATGAGAATATCAGGTTTTGAATTATTTATCTTTTCAATAAGCATATCTTCTTCAATTTGCGTATAACCATCAAAAAAATCAACTACTTTAACATGCTTATATTGTACTTCGATTTTTTCTTTCGCCTTTATAACATTTTCTTTTTTACTACCATATAAAAATACTTTTATCATTCGATCATTTGGTAGATATTCGAAAAAATCAGTTCCAGGATATCTAAATGATGTATCGTATTTTGTATTAAATTTACTATTTATAGCATATAGTAAACCGACTCCATCTATAAAATTAAATTTACTTTTTTCAAAATATTTATGTAGAGTTATTGATTTTTTTTGTTGCATAAATATTTCGGGATTTATAAATGAAATAATATTTTTATTTTCATTTAATAGATTCCCAAACAAATCTTTCATCTTTTGTAAGGATTCTGGGAAAGATATAATTATTCCATCCATTTTGTAACTAAACATTATTTCACCTCATCTGCATCTATTTTTATAGCTTTTCCAACTTCTTTTCTTTTTTCAATAAAATACTCTAATGACTTTAAATACTTTACAGGAACCCCACCATATACACCTGGCACGATAATATTCCTTGTCACGACAGAGCCCGCTGCAATAATTACATCGGAACAAATATGTACATTCGGGAGAATAGGCTTTTTGAGCCTATCATAACGTTATTATCAATTTGTATGGGTGCTGTGTATGGCTGTAAAATGCATTCTTTAAACTTTGAGTTAATCATACTATGAATAATATCATGATTTATAAATTCTACTCCACTTGAAATCTTTACATTATTGCCAATAGCAATTAATTCTGGATCCGTAGGAAATTTTCTAGGTTGAAAGAACAAATCTTCTCCTATATATAAAAATTTATTTTTATGTTTATATATGTATATAGTTCGTAATCAAGAAGTTGGCAAACAATAAAAAAATAATTTTTCCAATAAAGTTCCAATATGATTTCCATTCCCCCTCATATACATATCTCCTTACTCATATAATTTAAAATTATCAATACTACAATTATCGAAAACCCATTTATTTCCAATTTTTGAAATTATATTCAAAGTCTCAAGCTGAACTAATGCACTATTCATAATTTTAGCTAGTTTATAATCATCTTCTTCGAATATATTTGGATCAAAATTTTCCTCTAAACATCTATTTTCATAATAAAAATCAGAATATACAATTTGAGAACGAATTTCTTCAGGAAGAGAGACATTGGTTCCGATAACAGGACATTTACAATAAAATGATTCAAGAACCGTTATTGGAAAACCTTCAAAATAACTTGCAAATATCATACATAAAGCATCAGCAATTAACGGAAGGGGATTCGCGACAAATCCAGTAAAATGAATTAAGTCTTTTATTTTCAACTCATCAACCAAGAATTTAGTTTTTTCAAGAAGGTATCCATCACCTACTAAAACAAGATTTACTTCTTTTTTATAATCTGATTTTAAAATTGAAATAGCTTTTACAAGTTTCCATTGAGCTTTTTGATAAGAAAATCTTCCAACTGATATAAAAAAAGGTTTTTGTATTTTCAAGTTCGTATCACGATTTTCGTTAACAACTAACGGATTATAAACAATTTTTACATTTTTAACTCCTATTCTTTCTAGACTTTCTTTCACTTGTTGGGAAACTGCAATTACATGCACATTTTTCTTGTTGTAAAAGTATTTAAGAATAAAAAATACAAGTTTTTTAAGCATAACTAGTTTTTGATACTGAATAGTTGGAGGATTGTGTACTGTTGCAACAACTAAAACTCTCCCCTTGGCAGCCATAATTGACATAATATTTGAACGATCAAGAAATGAAACAATTTTGTTATATTTACCATTTTTAATAATATAAGATAATTTTCTTGTTCCATTTAATTGTTGAAAGATTTTTTTAATCACATTATTAGAATTATTGTGTATTAAATATTGAATATTATTATAATCCGATTTGTAAATAGAAAATTTTGTGTTTTCAATTATTTCTTTTTTACAAAATGAATTATATGCATCAAAAACTTTTTCTGCACCACCATCTTTATAAATATCAATTATTTGTAAAACCTTCATTATATATTCTCTCCAAAAATCAAATAATATATGTCTGCAATATATGATTTAAAACCATAAAACCTTAAATAATTATATAAATTAAAAAATGTTACTAATATATTTCTTTTTGTAAAATGTCTCATTCGATTATTTGCAAATTTTGTTTTATTTACAATATAGTTATTATCAGGAAATATGTAATTTGCAATATAATTCTCATTACATTTTTGTTGTAAAACCTTTTCCCAATATGATTTAGATTTTTGCTTTTTCCCCGAGACGCCAAGCTGATTTTTACCATGTTGACGGTACAAAACTAAGGATTGATTTATACAGAACATATTCCCATATTTTATCGCACAAAGACTAATAAAATAATCATGATAGGATATATATTTGCTTTTGAACAATTCTTTAACTTTATTTTTTAATTCACGATTAATACAAAAAGTCATTCCAGGATATGAACAATCTTTTATAAAATCTTTAAATAAAACTTCAGATTCAATTTGTGGTTTAACATGAACGTTACTTATTGTATTCAAATTTTCATTCGTTATCGAATAACCAGAGACAAGTAGCATTGGTAAGTTGTTATTACTATGTTTTTTCCAGAAATTCTTATAAATTTCTATTTTATTGTTTTTCCAAACATCGTCCTGATCACATAAGAAAATATATTCATCTTCAATTTCAAATAGAGCCTCAAGAAAATTTCTAGTATATCCTTTATTTGCTGTATTCTGTTTTACAAATACATTTGATAGATTTTTTTGTTTTACCCATTTAGACACAACTTCTACAGTATCATCTGTACTACAATCATCGTATATATAAATTGAATCTGGAGGAAACGTTTGATTAACAATTGAATCAAGTTGTTTTATTATATATTGGGAACCGTTATAAGTTGCAATTAGGACTGTAAACATAATAATTACTCCTGTTTTATTCTTCGATTTTTTTTGAAAAGAAAAAACCTAGTTCTATGAAAATGAAATTCGATGTAAATCTCAATGTATGTACAGGAAAAATTATACAGCCTACCATAAAAGTTAATAAGATGAACAAAATATACTTTGCATCTCCTGTAGAATCTTTTCTTAATTTATTTATTATCGTAATTATTGAAGTAATATAAATAATTAAATTTAATATACCAACTTGAATTGAATATAAATAAAAATCAGATTCAAGATGTAAAACAAAAGGTGGTGGAGCATATGGAGAAACTGTTCCCAATCCAATTCCAAATGGATATCTTATTATAGCTTGTGGACCTTCAACAAAAAGATGAAGCAAATGAACAAAGGAACTTCCATCTAGAAATTTATATATGGTTTTATTAATAAACATTTTATAAATTATAAATAATCCAAATAATATTGGAATTATTAATAAAATTTGTCGTTGTTTTTTCATCTTCACAAATATATAAGATGGTATACCGAATAAAGCCGATCTAGTACTTGTAAGCCAACCTGTGACAATAAATAACATAGATTTTATATATTGCTTATTTCTAAAAAATGCTCTGCCCATAGTATAAATAGCTAAAAAACCTGTTGTTGTAGGATGAAAACCTACCCCCATCAATCGCATTTTTCCAGAACCATTTTGATAAAAAAACATTTTAAAATTTTCATAACCAAATAAATTAACAATTTTATTTTGAAAAAAATATATAAAAATTCCCATAAAACAAAGTGCATTAAGTATTATTGAAAGAAAATAATTATAATTCCGTATTGAAGATTTCGTGAATTTCAAATTACTAATTATTAAAAAAAGTATTGGACCAGAATAGAATAATAAATAAATTGTAATCCCTCGTACTATACCTGCTTGAAATATAAATGGAAGTGCAAATAAACAACACAATGTCAAACAATTATTCTCTTTGGTAAATAAAATTTTTTTTCTTATAGTTAAAGAATAAAAAAAATAGGAAAATGCAAAAACCAAGTAAAATTCACGCAAAAGAATCACAAGAACTCCCAAAAATGGTAATACAATTTCTATTGTGGGACCTAAATATAGCAACATTAAATATATGAATGTATAAATAATAAATGCGTTCATAATTATTGTTTATTCAAAAGTGTTAGTAATTGCTTTATACGCATATCCCAAGTATTATCCTTTACAAATTGGATAGCGTCTGAATTAGAAACTTTAGAATTCATTTCATTAGCTAAAATTAAATCTATTTGTTCCATAAAGCTATTTGCACTTTCATTATCATATAGATAAACAAATTTCTCGAATTTTTCTGTTTCTCCATATCTTACACATATAATTGGTTTACATGAATATATATATTCATACAACTTAACGGGGTTTACAGATTTTATTAATTCATTGACTACGAATGGCATTATCAAAATATCAGAATTATTCATGACATTAAAAATCTCACTATGTTCTATAGGTCCCTTAAAATTGAAACCTTCCAACTCTTTCATAGCTTCACATGGTCCATAAATGTCAAAAGTTATATTTTTCTTCGAATAATTCTTTTTTACCTCTTTTAATAACTCAAAATCAAACCAATTTGCTATAGTTCCGATATAAGTTAGAGTAAGTTTATCTTCATTCCTTGATATTAGTTTATTTTGAATTGTGATATTAGGTAATTCTATAGCATTATTTACAATTTCGTAAGTTAATGGTGTAATTCCGTACCTCTTTATTACACAATCAGAAAGATATTTTGATGAAAAAAGAACAACTGATGATTCTTGTAAAAGTCTTTTTTCCTGCAAGGCTATTTCTTTTCGTTTAAAATCGGGCATTGAAAAAGCTGTATAATCATCCATACAGTCATATATAATGCGACCTTTTAATGATTTTGAATATAAAGACGGATAAGTAACATAAATATAATCATATTTATGTTTAAGCATAATTCTTTTCACAAAGAAATAATAAACAAGCTGATTTATTTTAGATATAAAAGGATTCCATAATCCTCTTAAACGAAAAATAGGTTTTGCAGATATCTTAGTTTCATTTTTTACAAGGGCTTCTTTTTTGCGCCCGATATAAAAAACTTCAACATCTATATTATTTTTTTTCAAGCCTTCCGCAATAAAATGAGGTCTCTGCTTAATCCAATTCCAATCTACATGCATCAAATACAATATTTTCATTCTTATTTCCTCAAAATCTCTACAATTTGTTTGCTTGTTGTTCCATTGCCATAAGGATTAACAGCATTTGCCATTTTGGCGTATTCTTCTGTATTGCCAAGTAAGAGCTCTACATTTTCAACTATTGCGTTATAGTTAGTTCCAACAAGTTTTGCAGTTCCAGCTTCAACACCCTCTTGGCGTTCTGTAACATCACGCATAACAAGAACAGGTTTTCCAAGCGCAGGAGCTTCTTCCTGGATTCCACCGCTATCTGTAAGAACAAAGAAACATTTTTCCATGAGCCAGATAAGATATGGATAATCTAGTGGTTCAATAAGATGTACATTTGATTTTCCTGAAAGATATTTCATAACAGGTTCACGAACATTCGGATTAAAATGCATAGGATAAACAAACTGAACATCTGAATGAGTATTTGCAATATAAGCGATTGCTTTACAGATATGCTCGAATCCATCGCCGAAGCTTTCTCGTCTATGACCTGTAACCAGAATTATTTTCTTTGAAAAATCAAGGAATTTGAAAAAATCTTTATATACATTTTCGTCTGACTTCTTTATTAAATCAAGTCCAAGATGGAGAGCATCAATTACCGTATTACCTACCTTGCAAACATTTTTGGAAATACCTTCTGATTTTAAGTTTTCTACAGCACGATCTGTAGGTGCAAAGTGCCAGTCCGCAATGTGTCCCGTAAGGATTCGGTTTCCTTCTTCAGGAAACGGTGAATATTTATCACCACTGCGAAGACCTGCTTCTAGATGTGCAATAGGAACTTTGCAAAAATATGAAGCCAAAGCACCTGCAAGAACTGTAGATGTATCTCCCTGAACAAACACTAGATCAGGCTTTTCATTAGCAAGAATATCTTTCAAGCCGAGCAAACAACCAGAAACAATATCGAATAAAGTCTGATTAGGCTTCATAAGGTTCAAGTCATAATCACCTTTAATTCCGAAAAAAGAATTAATCTGATCGAGCATCTGTCGGTGCTGTCCTGTCAGACATACAACAACTTTAAAATCTTCCGGGTATTTTTGAAATTCTTTTACAAGCGGAGCCATTTTGATTGCTTCCGGGCGTGTACCATAGATGAATAAAATCTTTTTTTTTGATAATTGTTCAACCATAAATTTATCTCCTCGTATTGTAGAAATACTTAATTCAAATTCAGTTTCATGAGCATGTCATTTATCATAAAATCATAGTCATTTTTCATTTTTTTTGAAAACTCATGTAGTTCACATCTATTCATAGATATAATTTTCTCATAAACATATTCACAAGAAGGAATGTTGTCATAACCAAATTGGATATTATAGTAGTTTTCCTTATTACCAAATATAGATATCAAATCATAAATTTTACTCATTGTAATTTCTGGGGCAGAAAATCGATTACGTTTAACTGCATAGTAATCAAAAACAAAAATCGGAACAGCATTATGTAATGCAACAACAATTGGATGCATATTGTTGCCGATATAACCAGATGATTTTTTTATTATCTCGTACCATTCTAAAGGTGACAAAGGAAGCTTTATTTTTTCATCAACTTCGAAATCGCACTCTTCTTGAGGAAATGGCAAAGAGATCACTTTATAACCATTATTGTTAAATTGTTTTCGCAAATTCTCTAACCAGTTTTTTGGCGGTAATGTCTGTTTTTTGAAAGAAAAAATAACATAAGGTTCTTTTTCAGAAATTTCTTGTAATCCCAAATTCTGATTAAATGAAAAAACAGGATCTGGAGTTATGGATGGCACTATTCGATTTTTTGAGAAATATGTAAACGCATCTTTTGTAAAAGAATCTCTAACAGAAATATAGGAAAAATATCTTAAACTTCTCCCGATACGATATTTTTCTAATCCTTTTATATCTTTCCAATATGTTCCCTGTGAAGAAACTGACATCATTGCGATTGGAATTTTTGTTTTAAGATATTTATAAAAATCTCCCCAATACGGATTTGGATATATATCTGTGGAATTTAAATAATTCTTTTTAAATCCTTTTCTGCTAGGACTATATCTGTATAAAAAAGAAAAATGTCGTACTACAGCATCACTTCCTATAATAACTGCATCAAATTGTTCTTTTTCCAATAAAAGAGCAATTTCTTTGCTAGTATGACACACATCAGTAAGTCTGTATCTTTCTGAGAAAAACTTTTCATGTATATCACATTGTATTTTTGGAGTAGAGGTTAAATATATATTATGCAAATCTTGTGGAATCCAATTAATAATATATGCATCATGGCCTCTTTTCCTTAAAGCTTCTTGTGTAGATAGTGCTTGCAAATTTGCACCAAAATTATAAACAGAATGATGTGTTAATATTCCTATTTTACTCATATATTTTACCAACCTTTTCAAAATCTAATCTTTGAGGTTTTTCTGAAATATAATCACTATATCCACAAGCGATGAAAATAATAATTTTTTCATATTCTGGAATTTTCAAATATTCTTTTATAATAGAAATATCAGTTTTAGAAGCTTGTTGAAAATTTAAAAAAACAGAATAAATATTTTTTGCCCTTAAAGATAAAACAAGATTTTGTGAAAATAATGTTGAATCTATATATGCTAAATCTCTATCTACACAGTCATAAGAGCGTAAGTCTGAAGTAATACAGAACAAAAGGGGCACTCCATTTGAAAATCCAGTTAAACCTGCAATACTAGGTGTCATTTTTTTTATTAGATCAAATGATTTTATAGCATAACAACGAGGAGTTTGTCTAAAGCAACTTGAAGATGCAGATTGTGCAGTTTTTATTGATTGCTTAATAATATCATTTGAAATGGTTTTATCACTGAATCTTCGAACAGATATAAAAGAATTTATGAAATCATCAAATACTGAACTATCTTTGTATACCACCGGTTCAACATAAAGGTTCGGAGAAGACATTTCTTCTTGCATTTCCTCGTAGCGTTTAATTTTTTTTACACACCAATTATAGCAAGAATCATTTCTGTTTTTTTCATAGTCTATTTTTTCAATATATCTTTTTGCTTCATTATAAATACTCAAAGAATGTTTTTTTTCAAAAGGTACTGTATAACAGCCTTTATCAAGGATGTGACAGCATTTTGCAAGTTTTGACAAATAATACAAATCATCACATTTTTTTTCTTTCAATGAAATTTTAATTTGCTCAGAGGATTTTTTTAATTCTCTTAAATATACTCTTAATTTATAAAACAATTTATCTCCTCACTTTCTCTTTCAATTTACTTAAGAAATTTATTTTTTCAATTTTTGAAAAGCCTAAACTAAAAATTACACAAGCTTCGAAAAGGCATGTAAAAATAATATTTAATACTGTTAACAACAATTTCTCTTCATTAAGTATCAAATAATGAATTAATAGAGGTAGCGAAATTGCAAATATAGAAACGCAACAGCATGGCAAAATCACTTTTGTAATAAAAACACCAATTCTAAAATGTGCAATTCTTTTTACTATAATTAATCTAGCAGCTGTAGCAATTACAGACAATACAATACCAATTATCATGACAGAATAAGATTGACCTCCCAGCTTTATGACAATATACGAAATTGGCAGATTCATAAATTGTAGCCCCCCAACTACACTTTGATACAGTTTTATTTTCCCTGTTGCTTGAGATAATGTCATTATTGGATAACTTAGAGAATCAATTAAAATCTCAATTAATAATAATCTTGTAAATGTAATAGAATATTCAGGTACAATTTTTAACCATAATTTAAAAACAGTTGGTAATTCTATTATCAAAGGACATGTGAAGATAAACATTAAGAAAAAAGTAAATTTGCTACCCTTTATAACCAAAGATTCACATTCACTTATTTCATTATTTGCATAAGATTTTATTATTTGAGGTCTAAGTGCTAAACTAAAGTTTTGGCTAAAACTAGAAACCACGTTACTAACTTGAACCGCAACACTTCTTGCAGCATTTACTAACGGACCAAAAAATAAATTTAACAAAATATTTATTAATTGAATTTTCGCAACGGAAGATGTGCCCCCAAACAAATTCCATCCGCTATAACTAACAATTTCCTTAAACAATTTTCCGTCTTTTACAAACTGGAATTTACATTCTGCATAATGCTTGTAACAAAATAGCCTGTATATTGAAGTATTAATCAATGCAACTGTCGCAAGAAGCAAGCCATATACAATCAATTTGTCATACGGCAAAACCTTTAATAAAAAAACGATACCTAATTTTAAGCCTGCTTCTATAATACTTACATAGGCATACACATTCATATTTTCGTGTGCAATTATACTTGCCATATAAGGAGTTGTTATCAATGTAAGCAAAAATGAAACAATTGCCGCCTGAAAAATCCAATTAGCAGCCGTCATTCTTTCTGCAGGAATTATAAGTTTATGATTTACAAACCAAAGTCCAACAGTTTCAGCCAAGATGACTACAATAACTGCAATTAATACATATATTTGAAATGTAACGGAAAATATCGTTTTTAGGTGTTCATTATCGCCCCTTCCTAAATCAAAAGAAAAATACCTTTGACTTGCAGTTGCCATTGCTCCACTCAAAAAACTAAACATAGTAACCACTCCAGCTACTACATTATAAATCCCATAATCTTCAGCCCCAAGAACATTTAAAACAACACGCACAGTATAAAGGCTTACCAGCATTATTAAAATCTGGCG
>AUXO012097276.1_pt1 | contig 10379 bp, 4 predicted proteins | sample 768731 | NCBI WGS metagenome assembly AUXO01 (sample SAMN02715735, study PRJNA202380) | gut metagenome | biome: sheep rumen | host: Ovis aries | place: New Zealand: Palmerston North | reverse complement strand
CCTAATCTAGCATAAAAACCATCTTCATCATTATCCATAACATAATCAGGGACATCAGTAATATATTGCTGATACTCCAATTTATAGTTATCAATAATCTTTCTTGCGTCTTTTAAAGTCTCTAATTCTTCAACTAAAGTCTGTAATTTTTGTATCTGTTCTGGATATTTTTCTTTATTTGGATAAAAATACTTTACTATATAATCTATAGGATTATTTTCAGCACTTGAAAAAACACTTGATGAAACTTCAGCAGTAAAAGCATTAATTGTCTTTTTATATGGGCGAACATAATGATATTCATCATCAATGACAGTTTCATTTCTTACAACTTTGGCTCCAAATAATGTAGATACTGCCTGCGCTTTTTCATTAATATACTCATTAAACTCCTTTTGAGTTTCCATTAATGATTTGCAAGTTTCCTTAATTTTACAAAATTCCGGAGAAACATAATAATCAAGAATCTTTTGGTTATTATCAATTATTGTATTAACATCTTTAGAAATATTAATAATTAAATGTCTAATGACATCCCATTCTTCACTATCTATCACTTTTACTCTTTTAATGCTGTTAACAGTCTTATCAAATAACAAAGAAATAAGACGGTCCAATTCTTCCTGATCTTCTTTTTTTACCAATTTGTCTCTGTTGGAATTAGCAACATCAATTACTAAATTAACCATTTCATAATATTTATGATGTTTTTCGTCCAGCAATTGTTTTGCTTGTTCTTTAAGATATTTATTATATTCACCTTTGGTCATTATTAAAGAAGGATCATTCTTAATCTTCTCAATATCTGACATTGTTACATGTATGCATCTGTAATTATGACTTCTTCCGGCCGGAGAGGTATAACTAACATCGATATTATATGAATTTAAATATCTAAGCGATTCTTTTATGTTTATTTCGACTTTATCGTATGTCGGTCGATTCTTAAACTCATTATCATCAAGAAATCTCTTTATCTTCTTTAAATACTCCTGTTTTTTTTGAATTCGCTTATATGCCTCATCAACTTTATTACGATTTTCCATAAAGAATTTTAAATAATCATAATTATCGACTGCACGTGAACTTTTCATGTATACAAATGCATCTGTTTTGAAGTCATTCCAATGACCAATATTTAACGACTTAAGAATTTCCGAATTAAGTTCTACATACTGGCTCTGACGAATTCCAAAGTATACCGCAATTCCTATAACTATAAGCAAAATAAAGAAAGGAATTAATATTCCAACAAAACTAGCTAGATTATTCATATATTTACCATTTCCTAAAATATCAACCAATCTCATCCAACATCTGCTTCACTTCATCATTATTTGTTAACTCATATCCATATGTTTATATAAATATATCTTTAATTATCAATTGTTCTATAACAAGTTTTGCGAATCCTTAACAAACACAGACAAAATGTATTTTAATTCTTCCACTGTCTTCGGAACACTAGCTTTTCTTGTTCTGTAACTTCCGTCTTTACATTCCTTAAATGTATACCTGTCAAAATATAATTTAGTCCATGTAGGACATGTGTATACAGTAAACTGCGTCTTTTGGCAGTGTAATCTCGATCCATCAGAAAACTGAAAATAAAGGTCTCCTGAATTCTGTGTATCTGTTGGCTTTGTAACACTTCTAAATCCATATTTATTAAATATATCCATTAACTCTTTCTTAGTTTCACACATATTTATATCTTTAAGCATTTGTTCATAATCAATAGAAACAACCGTATCTGACTTTAAATTTGATTTTACGTTTGAATATTTTATTTTTTGTCCACAAGTAGTACATCTTGGGGCTTTCATAAATTCAGATCCACATACACGACATTTTACCTTTTTACCATCTTCCGAAATATACTCTGGTGACATTGGAATTTGAATATCTACTTCTCCATCATCCACAACAATAGGAAATGGATTCAAACAAACATCCGGAGTTTCATCAATAATACAATCCGAATTTCTTTGTATTATATCTTTCGTATGAAGGTAATTAGCTAATTCATCATTTACTGCCATAGGTCCCTGTACTCTGTAAGTTAAGCCATTTTCTTGTAATGACTCTAAATCAAGACCATCTATTTCATATACTCTAAATAAAGCTAATTCCATAAATCTTCCTTTTGCCAAACCATAAGTTGGAGGAATATGATACATAGAATCATCTATAGTATTTTCCATCTTATTAGCTTTAAGAACTGCACCTTTGTATGCAATACGTGAATCAGGAGCGCTTAAGTAAATATATACTACATCGCCTTCGGAAATATTGCTCGCAGGCTGTGTTTGTGCCCAATCAATTATCTTTAATTCCTTGAATGCATCTTCCAATCGATAATACTTACTATTAAATGGCAAAATCCACTCTTTCATAGTTTATAGCCTCCGTATATAACTCTCTCATGTTATTTTCTATATCTTTGAGATTAACAAAGTAGAGATGAATTCTTGTTGGAAACACTTCATTCATTAGACTTTCAAACACTAATTTCCGAGTATTATTCATTTCTTTTGTTTCAGGATATAGTAACCAAATATCAGTTGCGTTGTATTTCTTCGAATAAGCATACATTTGATACATATCAGGCTGAGAAATACCATAGTTATCTTTAGGATTATCACTTAGTTTTTTCCACTTTGTGTCAATAATCACAACTCGTCCATCGTTATTTCTTAATACTATATCTGGCTTAATCTTAAACTTTTGAGGATTGTCGAATAAATAATACCTACTATCTTGAGATGATAACATCCAATCGTCATCAAGCACTTTGTTAAGTTCTTTTGCAACATATTCTTCAAAAAGCTTTTCCATAGGAAATAATAGAGCTCTTGCTTCTGTCGAGCCAGAAAATGTCATAAAACTCTTATTCATAAGAAATACTTTTGACCATTTCATTAGACGTTCATAGTCTTTCATATTTCTATCAATTATTACTTTTGAAAAATCCTTAATATAATTCGTTGATTCTTCAACTTCGCCAAATAACGATAACAGTTGTTTAATCTCTTTTTGATGATAATCCGATTCTGTTATTGAATAAAGTTTAATTAAAGTTGATTTAATCAATTTATTCTCTGGTCTGTTCACAAGGTATTCATCATAAGAAACAAAGAATCTCTCTTTATGCGTTAGGTTTTCTTTAATATGTTTACTTACAAGTAGTTTTCCCTTGTAAAATCCAATATTATCCTCAACAGAAATATAAGATGCTTTTAATCCATGTTTAACAAGTTTTTGTACTTCGTTAATATACATATCAATAAATACTTCATAAAGATTCATCCTATCTTCTTTTAAGTTAGCATTATTAGATACTTTGGCCGGAAAATCTTTTAAAGATCGAAGCATTTTACCAAATATTTCCTTTGTTTCTACATTAGATTCACCCATTTCCAATTTTGGAATGATTTGAATTTGATAACCACTTTTTAATTCAATAAGACCAACATGATTCTGTACTGCTATATAGTTACCAAGTCTGTGATTATATCCAAGTTTAAAGAAATCCAGAGTATCAACCTGATATTCATTAGTATATTCTTTCACAAACCGATCCAGTTCTTGAAAAGCTTCCATCGAAAGGTATTGATAACCTTCAATTTTTTCATAATCAGGATTATCACATACTAATCTTTCATATTCAGTTGCCTCAATGAATTTTTTCTTTTTCAAAGTTTATTATTCCTTAATTTCTTCAATAATCTCTATATAACTTCTAATATCTTTCAATGCCTCATCATTTAACTTGTATCGATATTCTGGATAATCAATATCTGTTACATTTCCTCTGAAAACCTTTGAATCATTCCTAATCTCAGTAATAAATTGCAGTTCTTCTTTCTTTGCATTATCACCTAGAACTAAACGAATCTTCTCATAATCTTCATAAAAGTAGTCCTGTAAGAGAGGGATAACTGATTTTTCAAATATTTTAGCCAGATTATCTACACTCAACTCAAGATCATTTTTGAATCCAGTAAAAAACGCGTGGCCTATAGTATGCTCTCTATCATACAGGCACTCTACTCTTTCATTAATTGTCTCAAGCATTCGCTCCAGGTTTAACTCGAATTTTCCATCTTTAATTATTAAACCGGATAATACTTCAGGCTCTGGCATCATTTCTTTGAACCTGAATCTTCTTCTAAGAGCTGTATCCATAAGTGCTATAGAACGATCTGCAGTATTCATTGTTCCTATAATGTATACATTATTCGGCACTCCAAAAGAATCACCAGAATAAGGCAACGTAAGTCTCATAGATTCTTTAGCCCCTAGACGCTTAGTATCTTCAATAAGTGTAATAAGTTCTCCGAAAATTTTTGATATATTTCCACGATTAATTTCATCAATAATGAAAACATAATTTTTCTTTTCAATTGGAGCAGATTTCTTATGTTGTGTTCTACGTACGATATTTAATATATCTTCAATAGAAATCTGAGTTTTGTAAACTGTTGATAAGGCTAATATTTTTCCACCGTTTATTTCAACTATGTTCTCTTTCAATCCTTTTGCTATCCAATCAACTTTACGTACTCTTTTATAATATTCATAGTTAGTATTCCATTCAGGATCACCAGTTATAATACCTATCGCATCAATCTCTTTAGAACTGTATAGTGATACAACAATATCTCCCACTCTCATTCTGTTATAAAAAGTATTTAACTCTTTTTTTCCACCAGAATAATAATCTTGAATTTTTGTATAGTTTTCTCCATACTCATCCCATCCTATACGAATATGATTATTCTCCATACATTCTCTTCTTGTATCGTTATCACCCGAACCTTCAAGAGAAACTTTCCAAACCACAGGATTATCATTTAATTCCCATTCATCATCCTCTTCTTTAGATACAATAAAAGCTGCCTTTTCACAAAACTTTTTAAATACTCCTGGCTCAATAGTATATTCAACGTTATTTATATCTTCATCTTCTGTATTAATTACCGGACGAATTCCCTCAATAAATTCTTCATATCCATACGATTGATGAAATGTTGTAAAAGCTATTCTATCTTGTTTTTTTAATTCATCATATTTTTCCAATACTGTCGAATAATCCCAAGTTTTTACATTTTCAACAGGAATTTCTTCGCAAATAGCAACTGCGTAGATTGCCGTATAATAGGTTTTTCCTGTTCCAGGAGGTCCATAAAGAATAGTATTGTGATCAAATTGTACTTGTTCATTGTTTAACATTTCATCTAATTCCTCTTCATCTAACAGTTCATCCAACGCTTCTTTTAATTCAGGTCTTAACACCCATGAATATTGTTTATTACCTTTATTTCCCATAAATACTTCATGTCCTCTAAATGGAACTACAAAATCATATTTTTTTCCATCTGAAGCATAAAAATCCGGGATATTGTATTTCTTTTTGGCCCTAACACCTAACGAAGCACCTCTATTTCTATAAACTTCATGTTTTTCGCCATATCTTTCAGATAACTGAAGCATTGATGCTTCTCCACCCATCTCATACATACATTGAAGCATTTTAAAAGCATCTGGATGATCAACTTTATCTTCTACCAAGAATTCAATCCATTGATTTGTAGATAATATATCTGAATATTCACTATACGACGGGAATAAATCATCTGTTTTATTAACTTCCCTGGCAACCAAATCAAATACCCGATAATTTTTAAATGAAAAATGAGTGTCTCTGAATTTTTTAATACTTCTACAATTTGCAATATAAGTTTCAGATAAAGATTTCTGTTTTAATGTAATACCTAACTCGTCAAATATATCACCCATTTTTTCATTCCCATTAATGATTGGGAATGTGAATGGTTTAATGCAATGGAGAATTACAGAGACTGAACCAGCCTTCATCCCTTTAATCGGATATTTTAATACTTGCTCCGCTCTATCATATATTTCTATATCATCAGTCATATCTTTGATATCAATCAACATTTGAATAAATTCCTGCATCTGCTTATTCCAAGCATCTGTAGGATTATTCTTACTAAAGCTTCTAAATCCCGTTCCAAACATTCCAAAGAAAACCGAAGTTTTAGATTTTTGAATAAATAATTGATTATTTGAATATTTTTTTGAACAAGCATTATCCCAAATTTTATCTATCAAAACAACCAATCTTTGCTTCTCTGTATCAGGTAAATGTGCGTTTGATAGCACACGTTCTTTTTTATTTTCTACGCTATCTCTCGTTGTAATTACTGCCATTAAATAAATCAAATCTAAGTCTGTATAATCAAGAACAGATAAATCTGTTATTGTTGAATAAGCATTAATAGTTTCATACATTAGTTCATAACTACCATCATGCTCGTCAGGTATTATTTCCTTATAATTTTTCAATATATCCATAAGAGAATCTACATCATATTCTTCTGACTCAGTCTGTACCCATGCATAAAATGCAAAATCAGATGTAAGCGTTTTATAGTACGTATCTGGATAACACATAGAGTTATTTTGCAATGCTCTTTTAACTGATTCACATATATCCTGTCTTTTAACTATTTCATCTGTAATTCTATTATAAAATTCATAACATGCTAAAACTTTATCAATAGTTTTACCTTTTCCAGAAACAAAAACTTCATCTACTTTTTGTGCCAAAGATTTGTATACCGTTGGTTTAAAAATATAATATTTATCCGGGAATCTAAGCCATAAATAAACGCTGATCGTAGCTGGATTCTGAAAATGATTTTTCCAAGTTCCTGGATCATACTTCTCTTTAATTATTTCACTTTGATCTATAAAGTTTTGAATTCTATAAGATAACTCTTGATTTTCATCGTATAAGTCAATAAACATTTGTCTCGTATATTCCTGATCAGCACGAGAAAAAGCACATATCATTTTTTTCGGATATGAATGTGTGCTAGTCAGCAAAGTCTCTGTATCTTTTGTTGCTTTATCAAACATTTCCTCAAAATTAGAGGAATTAATATCCCAATTGTCCTGAAACGTTTTAATAGCTTTCCATTTAAAAGATTCATTCTTCCATCTATCTTCGAAACACTTTTCGTATTCATCAAATAATAAATTTAACTTACTCTGATTAATCATTTACAGTTCTCCTTTATTTAGAAACTTTATCTAAATAATATCGTTTAATACAATAATGCTTACATAATATGAGTTATAACCATATTGCTTACGCCACCTTCGCAACTACACTATTATGCAGTTCATTCACAATACCAACAACAGTCTGCAAATCAACTCCAAACATCTCATTCAAATCATAATTATTAAACGGCTCTTCATTGACTATATCCTGAACTTCAATGTCACCATTTGCCCTTACATAATTAATAATTGTATGAATAAACTCCTGTTGTTGTGAGTTGAATGTATTTCCATTTAAGTATTCGCCAAACTTCTCATTTACAACTTCCTGATTTAATCCAATCAAACTACGAACAAAAGCAGCCAAATTACTTAAATGAGTTGCGTTATTATAATCATCCTGTGTACCCAGTTCATGCCACAAGACCTTCTCAAGTTCTTGTAAATCATCGTCATTAATTGGTTCAAGATTGTATATCTTCTTAATAACCGGGCTGTCACTGTGTTCAGCAAGATAATCAATGACCTTCTCTTTATAGGTTCTTATATCAATACTTGTATCTTCTGGCTGATATTCCGAGTCATCTATTGAATCATGAATATCTATATCAACTTTTTTCTTTCCTTTACCTTCAATAAACTGCATTAAGTCGCGAAGTGAAATACGTAGTTTCTCGAGTTCCTCAATAGTAGGATTCTTCCACAAGTCTTCTTCGTATAATCTTCTGAGTTCCTCAACCTTATTGAGAACCTGTGGCACAGATGCTTTTTCTGTCAGTAAATACTGTGCTATTCCTCTTAAAACCTTAACATGATTACTTACATTATCTATTGTTTTTGTCTTAAGAAGATCTGTTTCAACATAATACATCCTAATATCAAATGCGACGGACAAATAATTTCCACTAACACCACTAATCAACAATGGCGAAATATGCTTCTTGACTTCTTTTACCATTACCGGTGAAAGTGATACCCAAGTATCTAAGTCATAATACTTATCAACATACGGCATTTCTTCACGAACCTGTATTCTTGCAGAATTATTTTTTACCACAACAACTTTATCATGAAGTTCATCTTTGATTGTCTTGTAGTATTCATGCATTCGATTATCTTGCTGATATTCTACATTCTGTAACTCATAAAGCATATCAACGCGGACATTAAATAATCTTTGAGAAAGCGTAAGTGTTTCCTCATAAACTTTTCCATCAGGATTCATTCCAAAAAATTCAAAATTACCGCAATAATCGAAGATTTGGAAACCTGTCTTATTTCTTCCAGGTCCATAGATATTTTCACATAGACGAGTACCACGTCCTATCATTTGAACAAACTTGATTTTTGATCTTACTTTCTTGAAAAATACGAGATTTAGCACCGCAGGAACATCTACACCTGTATCTAACATATCAACGGAAACTGCAATTCTAAATTCAGGATCCTCGTCGAACTTGATAACCAAATCTTCTCCATATTTAACTGAATAATCTACCAGCTGACATGTATTGTTAGGGTATTCAGGATATAACTCGTGGAAACAATCAACAATCATTTGTGCATGTTTATGGTTATATGCGAAGATGATGGTTTTACCCATTGTCTCGCCACCATCAACACGAAGTCCCCATCTCATTAAATCATTAAGCACTTGTCTACATGTATCTTTGTTAAAAAGATATTTAAAAAGTTCATTACCTGGAATATTAAAATCTGGTGTAGGTAAATCTTCTTCAATATACTCATCTAACTGCTCTTTTTCTTCATCTGACAAATTTTCATATGATATACCTTCAGTAAGCATTTTTGACGTTCTATTTCTGACAGTATATCCAACTAAATACTTCTCTTGAATAGCATCATTCAAGTTATAATCAAAGTTAGGAACACCAGATTCGCATCCAAAAATCTGATATGTATTAGCATCAACCTGTTCTTTCGGAGTAGCTGTAAGTCCAATTAAAAAACTATCGAAGTATTTAAAAATCGTGCCGTAACGATTAAAAATACTACGATGAGCCTCATCGATAATGATTAAGTCAAATCTACCACTAGTAAAGACTTTATCTTCTGCATCTATGTAATTAATCATTGTTTGATAAGTACAGAACATTAGACGAGCATTTAGATCTTTTTCTCCTGAACCTGATAATTCACATATGCTCATATCTGGTAATAATTTATTAAAATTTCTCTTTGCCTGATTTACCAAAGAAGTTCTATCCGCTAAGAACAATACATTTTTAATCCACTTATTTCTTGTAAGGATATCTACAATTGAAATAGCTACTCTAGTTTTACCTGTACCGGTTGCCATAACAAGCAAACCTCTTCTATGCTTGGTATTAAGCCATTCACAAATACTGGTTATAGCTCTAATCTGATATCCTCTATTAGTAATATTCTCATTTACTTTTAAGTCAGTAATGTCTCCACGATTTCTATGCTGAAGCATTAATTCAAGTTCATCTATAGAATGAAATGCTCTAACTTCTCTTTCTGGATATATTCCATCAATTATTTTGATTATGTATCCGTTTGTATAATACATAATTGGCTTATAGCCTATCTCACTTTCTATACATTCAGCATACAAATCAACCTGGTGACGTCCCACTTCAGGATCAACCGATGTTTTTTTAGCCTCAACAATCGCTATAGGCTTTCCGTTCTTGCCATATAAAACATAATCACAAAAACCTTTGCCTTTGTCATTAGGCATTCCTTTAACTTCTATTTCAATTCCAGCCTTTTCAGGTGACGCAACATGCTCTTTCTCAAGTATCTCCCATCCCGCTTCTCTTAAATACTGATCAATATAAAGCCTTCTAGTTTCAGCCTCAGTCATATAATGAGGTTTAACGTATTTAGCTGTTGTTCCATTATCTTTTGCTTCAATAAATCCGACAAAGAATGCAATATTATCTTTTGCAAGCTCCGCCTGTTTTTTACGGATAGTCTGACCATGTTCAGCATTGACACCAATAATACGAACATAATGCAATGACTTAATGATTTCCTGGTCACCAACATAAAAGGTAACAATATGACCATCAATAAGTTCCAACAAAGATGCCTGTTTTGGCTTATTTGCTGAAGATTTATCGTATATATAATCTAGGCAATCTTCAAGCAATGAACGACTTTGAATCGCCTTTTCTGAATATGATTCTTGCTGAATAACTATATTTAGTTTTTGTTTTAAATCTTTAAGGGTCATATTCTACCTCCATATTTGGATAATTTTATACTTACATAAATTTTGATTTGTCGACTTGTTT
>AUXO011986239.1_pt1 | contig 10379 bp, 16 predicted proteins | sample 768731 | NCBI WGS metagenome assembly AUXO01 (sample SAMN02715735, study PRJNA202380) | gut metagenome | biome: sheep rumen | host: Ovis aries | place: New Zealand: Palmerston North | reverse complement strand
CAGCGGATGCACGATAAATATGCCGACATCATCCGATATTCATACAACAGGAAACGCTGGTATTATTGGGACGGCAAGAGCTGGCGTATTGATGATAATGGTGAGATCAAGAAGCTCGCAGATGTCATCTGCGACGATCTGAAACGGGAAGCCTTTATGGAGCAGGATGAAAAGACGCAGGCCGACATGCTCAAATGGGCGCACAAGACCGCAAGCAGCCGGGGGAAAGAGGCCATGATAAAAGAATGCCAGCATCTGGAAGGCATCCCGGCATCTCCTGACAGCTTTGACGCTTATGTGGAATATCTCAATTGTCAGAACGGGATCGTCAATCTGCGGAACGGCGATTTGATGCCGCATGATGGCCAGCTCATGTTGTCTAAAATCTGCAACACAGATTATGATCCATCGGGGGCACAACCTGAGTTGTGGCTGTCTTTTCTCGACGATGTGACCGGGGGAGACAAGAAACTTCAGGAATACATTCAGCGGTCTGTGGGATATGCTCTTACGGGCTCGACCAAAGAACAGTGTGCTTACTTCCTGTATGGGATGGGCAACAATGGCAAAAGTACGTTCCTTGACACGATTTCTGACATGCTGGGCGGCTATGCCAGCAACGCGCAACCGGAGACGATCATGATGCGGAAATGGGGAGACAGTGGTGCACTGTCTGATATCGCACGGCTCAAGTCTGCCAGATTTGTATCCTGTGAAGAACCCACGGAGGGCGTACGGCTGAACGAAGGTTTGCTGAAACAGCTTACCGGCGGCTCAAAGGTTACATGCCGATTCCTGTACGGCGACGAATTCGAGTACACTCCGGAGTTCAAGATCTGGACAGCTACTAACCATAAGCCTGTGGTACGTGGAACCGATTTGGGTATTTGGCGGCGTATTAAGCTGATTCCCTTTGAGGTAAACATTCCGAAGGAGAAGGTGGACAAAAACCTTAAGTATAAGCTCCGGAAGGAGTTCCCGCAGATTCTGGCATGGGCAGTACAGGGCGCTATTAAGTGGAGGCAGTATGGTCTTGACGAGCCGGAGAGCGTTCGTGTGGCCACGAAAGAGTATAAAAAGGAAATGGATCTGATTGCCGGGTTCGTCGATCAGTGCATCATCATCGACTACGATTCCTGCGAGAAGGTGATGGCATCGGATTTATACAGCATCTATCGGATATGGGCGCGTGAGAATAACGAGTACGAGATGTCGAGCAAGAAATTCTTTTCCGAGGTCACGCAGAAGCTCCCGGAGAAGGGGAGAAGTGGCAAGGGCATCTTTTATTCAAAGATCAGGTTCACAGATTATGCCGATTCGATCAACCCGAATCGTTATTCTGCTAGGAGGTTTTACAATGGATAATGAGTGCGCGGGCTGCGAGTATTATGACGCAGATGAGGATGTATGCAAGGCGTTCGAGTGCAACGGGCTGGATTGTCCGTTGCTGCCTTGCGAGATGAAATAATTAAAAAAAAATCAAATAATTGTTGACATACAACCCGGGCAGAGGTACTATCTTCTCAGGAGCACAGTATAAGATTTCTAAGGAGGTAGGCACTATGAAGAAGCAGACGATCGGCGTTGAAGTCGAGATGTACAATATTCGTAGAAACAAGGCGGCGCAGGTCGCAGCAACGTATTTCGGGACTGGACGTTTCCGGGATACGGCAGGCACCAATGGCTATAGCACATGGAGCGCATGGGACGCGCAGGGTCGTGAGTGGAAGTTCCAGAAGGACGTTTCTATCATGGCACGCAGCGACGACGAAAAATGTGAGCTGGTCACTCCGATCCTCAAGTACGAGGACATCGGGATGCTGCAGGAGCTGATCCGTCAGCTCAGACGTGCAGGCGCGAAGAGCAATCCGGCGCACATGTGCGGCGTCCACATCCATATCGGAGCGGCCGGGCACACACCGCAGACCATCAGGAATCTGGTCAACATCATGGCAGCGCATGAGGACATCATCATCGACGCGCTCAAGATTGACCGGAACCGCATCAATCACTATTGCAGGACAGTCGATCCGAATTTCCTGCAGGCGATCAACACCAAGAAGCCGAAGACGATGGCTGAGCTGGCCGACGTGTGGTACAAGAGTCAGGGATGCGATTACGGTCGCAATCAGCACTACAATAGAAGCCGCTACCACATGCTGAACCTGCATGCTACCTTTACGAAGGGGACGATAGAGTTCCGGCTTTTCCAGTTCGATAATTCCGGGACGAACCTGCAGGGTAAGAGGTATCGTGGTGGACTTCATGCAGGTCAGCTGAAGAGTTACATCCAGCTGTGTCTGGCACTTAGCCAGAAGGCAAAGGAAGTCCGTACGGCCAGCCCGAAGAAGCTGATCACCGACAATCCGAAGTACGCTATGAGGTGCTGGTTGCTCAGGCTTGGATTCATCGGTGGCGAGTTCGCAACTGCCAGAGATATCCTCACAAGGAATCTCACAGGCAATAGCGCATGGAGAAACGGCAGGGCTACCGCGTAAGCGGTGGCCTCGCTTAGAAAATAAAAGGAGGGTTCAAGATGGCTTATTATGTTGCATATGGTTCAAATCTGAATGTAGGGCAAATGGCGTACCGGTGTCCGGGAGCGAAGATGGTCGGCATTGCGGCAATCAAGGATTATCGACTGTTGTTCAAGGGCAGCAAGACCGGCAGTTATCTTACAATCGAAAAAGCACCCGGGCATGAGGTGCCTGTGGGAGTCTGGAAGATCACCAAGGAAGACGAGGCCGCGCTTGATCGCTACGAAGGCTATCCGAACTTCTACTATAAAAAAGAATTTCGGCTTGATTGCAGCGATGGAAAGCGCCACCGTTGTATAGCATACATCATGCACGAGGATCGTCTGGTTGAAATCCCGAACTTGTACTACGTGAGGGTGTGTCAGCAGGGATACGAGGATTTCGGTTTCGATTTAAGCTATCTCATAAGGGCTGTGAAGTACAGCCAGCGAAGAAGGGGGAAGACAGCATGAACAGGTGTCCAGTTTGTGGGAGAGAGTACTCCGGGCATCCGGCGTTATCCAGAAAAGATAACGCCACCTACATTTGCCCGGAGTGCGGGCAGCGCGAAGCGCTGGAGTCTATTGGGGTCATCGACCGCGAGGAGCAGGATCACATTATTGGGCTTGGAAGGGGGTATACAGATGAAGAGGATACGACCAGATGCGATGTACCGAAGAAAACCGTGTAGCGTGGTGGCTGTGGGTTGCGCCATGAGAGCCTCAAAAGAAGCTCTCACAACACTCACATCGCCTGAATTACGTTCGGACGGGTATTTATCCCTTGACGGGATGAATCGTCTTATACGGGCTCATGCGGCCGTAGAACGGCGTTTTAAATATAGCCGTGGTGACCGGCCTACGTTGCGCGAGTTCTGCCATTCCTTCGATGGGCGTGCGGTGGTCTGTGTATCAGGACATTATGTATATGTCGAGAATGGCGATTATTACAGCTTTTTCTATAATGGCAGCGACGAAGTGATTTCGGCATGGATCTTAAAATAAAAAGGAGGTTTAAAAATGTATAACAAGGTGATCGGAGAAGTTTTTTGTACAGATGATCTGGAACAGTTTAATGTGCTGGGCGGAAACCGGATGGTGAGGGAATCCCATAAGCACGAGTTGATCCGTTCTTTGAACGAGCATGGGTACATCATGAATCCGATAATCGTCAATGAGAACATGGAAGTCATCGACGGGCAGACGCGGCTTGCCGCCTGCAGGGAGCTGAAGATTCCCGTATATTATGTCGTATCTCCGGGAATCGGCATCGATGAATGTGTGGCACTCAATTCCAGCGCGAAGACGTGGAAGATAACAGATTACATTCAGAGCTACGCAGATCAGGGGAATGAAAATTATAAAAGAATCAAACTGCTTATCGGGATCGGCGTCAGATACTGGACGGTAATGTTTACGGTTGGAATATTCGGGGGAACCGGCCGCGATGAGAAAATACTTAAGGAAGGGAAGGCGGTTTGCACGCTGGATACGTTTGATAAGGCGGATGCGGCTTTGCGGTTTTTGACGGGCTTGGATCCGATCCTGAAGAAGATCTCTGGAATGCGCAGGGCGGTTGAATCGGCAATCATTTTTGCGTATGCTGATCTGAATTGCAACAATGAACGGCTGGCAGACTCTATCGGCAAGTATTATGCTATGCTCGATGGCTGTGTAGACATAAGCAGTGCCTTGGAAGCTGTGCAGTCGGCTTACAATCGTAACTTAAAAGGGAAAAAGCGGTTATACCTCAAAGAGGATTATGAGAGATTCAAGAGGGGATGATATGGATGCTATGAGAGAAAAACATGTTGCCGAGATCAACCGGCTGCAGGAAGCGCATGACAAGTCAAAATCGGAGTATCTGCGGAAGGATTATGCGAAGGCGATCCGTCGCATGAAGAAAGAGCTTGTCATGTATGATAAGTATAAGGGTGGGAAAAAATGAATTATAAAGTCGAATTTATCGACACGGCTGCAATAAAGCCGTACCGATTGAACGCGAAGAAGCATCCACAGGAACAAATCGACCAGATTGCCGAAAGTATTCGGCAATTTGGTTTTCGACAGAATCTGGTTGTGGACTCCAACAATGTTTTGGTCATCGGTCATGGAAGGTGGCTTGCGGCACGCAAATTGGGCTTAGAACGTGTTCCCTGCATGCGTGTGGAGGATTTGTCTGAGGATCAACTGAAAGCTCTCAGGCTGGCCGATAACCGCGTTTCGGAGACCGGGTGGGATGAGGACATTCTTAAGCTTGAGCTCGACGATATTTCCGACCTCGACATGGCGGATTTCGGCTTTGAGGAGTTCATGAAAGATCCTGAACCAAAAGAGGAGTCGGAAGTGCGTTCGTCGCTTCAGCACAATGTTTTTGAGAATCAGGAAGTCATGCAGTTCCCGGAAGAAAACTTTTTCGGGATTCCCTCAATAAAGGCAACGCAGACTTGTGGCAGTCAGCTCCTGAGATTCTGCGATTTTAAAGACGTGAAAGACCACGAGAATTATATTTGCCATTTTTATTATGACGATTTCAAGTTCATATCTGCATGGCGTGAGCCGAACAAGTATATCAAGAAGCTGCGGAAGTTTAAGGCAGTGATCGCACCGGACTTTTCGGTCTATACAGATTTTCCCCGTGCGCTGCAGATTTTGGCTTGTTACCGCAGACAGTGGTGCGCGGCCTACTGGCAAAGTCTGGGAATCGATGTTATCCCGGATGTAATTTGGGGGGACAAGAAATCATACGACTACTGCTTTTTAGGCTTGCCGAAGCATTCTGTTGTGGCCGTATCCACTGTGGGAGTGAGCAACAATTTGGAGTGGAACGGCCGGGAAGGGGATGCATTTCGGGACGGGTATCTGGAAATGATGAACCGCCTTGAGCCCACAAAGGTCATCTTTTACGGCGTAATGCCGAGCGGGCTTCCGGGTGATATCATTCGGGTTCCATCTTTTTATGAACAACGTAGAAAAATGTTAAATGAAAAAAGGAGGTTCAAAGATGACATTCAAAGAACTGCACGAAGTAATGGGAAGCAGGATTGAGGTGACACTCAGAGACGATCTTACGCAGGAAGAGCGCCAGATCGAAAACGAGCAGACTCGGCTCATCATCGGTGTGGGAAAACAGATGATCAACAATGGGAAGCTGATTCTGGAATACGAAAAAGCTCTAGCGCAGTCCAAGGCGCTGAAGAAGTCTGTGCTTGCGGAAATGATTGGAGAGTGATCTCATGTATGGCGAACGGTATACACAGGAGCAGGAGGACTGGATTCTGGAGAATGCAGCGCTCGGGATTTTCAAAAGTCAGAAGCACTTTACAGATGTCTTTAATGCCATTTTTGGAACGAACCATACCGTGCAAGCTATGAACACCCATGTTTATCGCAGAGGCATCGTCGTAAAAACGGAGCACCACAAAAGGGGGTGCTCCGAAGATCAGAAAAAATGGCTTATAGACAACTTCGATAAGTATGACTTGAATTTTGTGGCTATGGCCGCAGATTTCAATAAGAGGTTTGGGACAAACAAATCTAATTGCTGTATTGCGAAATACTGCGAAAGAAAGCTTGGACTGCATGTTCCTGCTCCAAAAGCAAAAGCAAAAAACACAGGCCGGATAAAACGTGGGGATGCCGGTGCATCGACGGATCGCCAGTTGCCGATTGGAACAGTAAGGGCTGTATGCACGAAGCATCGTAAGGTTCCCTACATAAAAGTTCAGTTGTGCAACGGAGATTCCGGGATGGTGCGCGGTAATGGTCACAATTACAAACGTCCATGGTGGATTCCGTTACGTGAAAAAGTATGGATAGACGCTTACGGGGAAATACCGAATGGATATTGTGTAGTCAATATCGATGGTGATCCGATGAATTGCCAATTGGATAATTTGATGCTGATGGACAAACGTGGAACGGCGATCATGGCAAGCCACAAGTGGTGGATGGATGATAAGAATCTAACTGAAAATGCAGTCACGTGGTGCAACCTTTATCTTATTGCAAAAGATGAGCGCGTTGTTGTATAATCAAAAACAGAAATGATCCGGTGGTGGAATAGGTAGACACAATGGTGAGTTGGCAGTGTAAAATCTGATAAAACTGCCATGCAAGGTGCAAATCCTTGCCCGGATCATCGGTCGTCTTGTTATCTGGACGTACCTCCGCGCACTACGGCGAATGGCTGTGGGCTTGCATCTTTTTCTTTTGCTCTACTTTTCGTTTGGGGTGCAAGTTAAAGGGGCTTCAAACGCCCCGGTGCGTGTTTCTATTGTTCAGCTTTGAAAGGAGCGCAAAATGGCAAAAACAGCATTTGAGAAGGCATTCGAGAAGATGACACCGGCGCAGCGGAAACGCGCAACGCAGGCTGTCAGTGACATGATGGGCATGCCGCCGAAGAAGAAACGGACGGCGACCAAGAAAAAGGGGAAGTAAGATGGGACGTGGAAGTTCTGGACTGGGCAAGAAGAGCGGGGGCGGGGGCGCACCCGCTAAAGTCAACACGCCATCGGGAATCGATTATAACCAGTTTATGGCTATGTCGGAGGCGCAACGGTGGGCTACGATGGACAGCATCATCATGAATCCGAATATAGTTGTGCCGGGGCATCTGGATAACTCAGATACAACAAAGGTCATATATGCATTGGGAATGGACAATAAACCCACTGTTGTTTCCGATGATGCCCTTGACAGAATGGCTGGAAAGGATTTGTATCGTACCGTTTATGATACGCCGAGTCCGCCACCCAGCGGTTCTGATATTTTGGATCAGGTTCGTACTGGCGATTATACGCAGATGTCGGGGTCAGGCGGAAGCGCGCATGGCCGTGCAATATATTTTGCGAGAGACGATTTTTCCGAATCTGCAAGATATGGCACACGTGGCAGTAATCCTGTGATGATGAGAGCAAAAATAAATCCGAATGCGAAGATAGTCAGTGAGAGCGAATTAAATCGACAGATGAGGCAGAAAGGGTTTTCCTCACAGGCATCGTCGATACGAGATGATATTGCGTTATATGCTATTTCTCAAGGAATTGACGGGTGGTACTCCGGGAACTATACGATGATGGTCAATCGAGGTGCGCTGACCGCTTCGAGCAAGACAAAACATGCAGGGACGTATAGAACAACGGCCACTGGAAGAGTAAGCAAGAGAAACGGAAAGCCTGTGCTCAATCCTTGGGGGACATGGGATTCTGCGCCGGATGCATGAGGTAAAAGATGGGAAGAGGTAGTAGTGGATTAGGCAGAAAAGCAGGCGGCGGCGGAACATCTACTCCGCAGGATTTCCCTGAAGCTTTTGCACCGGGAAAAGACTTTCAGGCAGTAGGTGGCGTTGATCATAATAGGCGCACTGTTTCGCGTACGACGCAGGGTGAATGGGATCAATATTCTGCATCTATGAATTCAGGCGTTTCCGTAGCGGACGAAAACTCAATAATGGGGCGGCGTAACTTCTCTATTGCACCGAATGCAAATGGTGATTATACCGTTGGGTATGTAAGAACTAATAATTCATTTGCGATAAATCAGGCTCTTTACGATCCCGCCAATGCAGGAAAGACGGATGCGCAAATCTTCAATCGTACAGTTGACCGAAAAACGGTAAAGGCTATGGATAAGGCAATAAACAATCATGTAACACCGGCAGATGCATCTTATACCCGTTTTTGCAGTCCGAATGCGATACAGGCTACGTTTGGATTGTCTGCTGCAGATTTGCAGACTTTGCAAAATGCATCATCGATGACGCCATCGCAGCTTGCAAAACTGAATCGATTTTTCAAGGATTCAAAGAGTGTTTCAAATGCATATACTTCAACATCGGCCAATCGGACACTTAATGCATTCAGCAACCCGACCGCGTCGCAGTCGAGGGGATTTGTTTTTGAGCGGAAGATAAGTGTTCCGAAAGGAACTAATGCATATGCGCCGAAGAAAAATGCGCAGGAATCCGAAGTCATTTTTGGCAGAGGCATGAAAACCAAATTGACGGGCATTACGGTTTCGTCGGATGGACATATCGTACTTCACGAAATGTTTGACGGTTATAAATAAAGGAGGTCTATAATGGCGACGACTAAGAAGAAAACAGGAAAAATTCGCAGCGAAAGTGAAGACGTCAGAAGGGGCAGGTCGAGATTCATCGATCAGCCCGGGCAATGGGTGGATATATCTTCGCCTGCAGTCAAGAAAAGACGCAGTAAAGGACTTGCTGAACTTAGAAAGGAAATGGAAAAGAAAGGCAAGAAGAAATGAAAGATATCGTTATGATGCCGATCAGGGATATCCATCCGTATCCCAATAACCCTCGCGTTAATAGCGAAGCTGTGGATAAGGTTGCCGCGTCACTCAAAGCTTTTGGGTGGCGGCAACCTATTGTTGTAGATTCGGACAATGTCATCATCGTAGGGCATACCCGGCTGCAGGCCGCGAAGCGGCTCCGGATGAAAGAGGTGCCCGTGCTTGTGGCTGACGATCTCTCCGAGGAGCAGGTCAGGGCATACAGGCTGGCAGATAATAAGACTGCGGAATTTGCTGAGTGGGACATGGACAAGCTGGGCGATGAGCTGGCCGCAATTCTCGACATCGATATGGAAGAATTCGGCTTTGACCTGTCCGAGTTTGTGGAGGAGCCTGAGGTCGTCGAGGATGACTTCGAGCCCGAGATCCCCGAGGAGCCGACTGCGAGATATGGCGATATCTATCAGCTTGGCAGGCACCGGCTCATGTGTGGGGATTCCACCTCTGTGGACGATGTGGATAAACTGGTTAATGGGACACAGATCGACATGCTGCTTACCGATCCGCCGTACAATGTGAACGTCGAAGAGACCGCTGGCAAGATCATGAACGATAACATGGACAGCGATTCATTTCGGGAGTTCCTCTATGGTGCTTTTGCAACTGCCAGAACGGTTATGAAGCCGGGTGCGGCTTTTCATATTTGGTATGGCGAATCAGAAGCCTACAATTTCCGTGGCGCGTGCGCCGATGCTGGTCTGTGCATCCGGCAGCAGCTTATCTGGGTCAAGTCTCAGGCTACGATCGGTCGGCAGGACTTCCAGCATCAGTATGAATCCGTTCTCACGGGCGACAATCTGTTTGACGTGGAAATGCTTGAGCGTGGCTATGAGCCGTGTCTCTATGGCTGGAAGGATGGCAAGGGGCACAAGTGGTATAAGAAGCGCAAAGAGAAGGACGTGCTGTTCTTTGACAAGCCGAGGGCGAGCGCGGAACACCCGACGATGAAGCCGATCCTGCTTTTTAATTATGAGATGCAGTGCAATACGCAGAAGGGCGATGCAGTGCTCGATCTGTTTTCGGGTTCCGGGACGACGCTTATGGCGGCAGAGCAGAATGGGCGCACGGCGTATTGTATGGAGCTTGATCCGAAGTTTGTGGATGTTATCGTTAAGCGCTGGGAGTCGTTTACCGGGCAGAAAGCTGTGCTCTTGGATAAGGAGGATTGATTATGCCGAAAAAACCGACTGGGCGTCCGAATGGGCGTCCTCGAATCGAGATTGACGAGAATCAGTTCAATAAGCTGTGCGAGCTTCAATGCACAGAAGAGGAGATCGCCGGATTTTTCGAGTGCTCTGTGGATACTCTGAATAATTGGTGCAAACGTACGTTCGGATGTACTTTTTCGGAGAAATACAGGCAAAAGGCTACTCGTGGGAAAATTGCTTTGCGGCGGCTTCAGCTTCAGCACGCACAAAAGAGCCCTTCGATGGCGATTTTTCTTGGAAAACAGTGGCTTGGACAACGTGACCGAATCGAACAGACGGCGACGATCGAGGTTGAGGATCTGTCTCCGCTTGCGGCTATGCTGGCCGAGGAGGAGTAAGTT
>AUXO011658873.1_pt1 | contig 10379 bp, 5 predicted proteins | sample 768731 | NCBI WGS metagenome assembly AUXO01 (sample SAMN02715735, study PRJNA202380) | gut metagenome | biome: sheep rumen | host: Ovis aries | place: New Zealand: Palmerston North | reverse complement strand
CCTTCTTTAATTAAATAACCTTCTTTAATAGTTATAGGTGGTTCTTCATAAATAGCTCTTTCAAGTAAGTTATATAAATCTCCATGTTCATCAACTTTATATTCGTAATTTAATTCATTTAAGATTCTATTAATATCAGGTAATACACTTAAACTTTTTTTAATTTGAAGAACATCACGGGCATTAAGACCACCACACGAAACTTTACCACATAGTCTTTCTAAGTCATATATTTCATATAAATCTCTAGATAATTCTTCTCTTAATAAGAATTGATTATTTAAAGTTTCAATAATATCATATCTTTTATTTATTTTATCTATATCTTTTAAAGGATTCATAAGCCAATTCTTAAGTGTACGAGCACCCATGGCTGTTTTAGTTTTATCAAGTAACCAGATAAGTGAATACTTTCTATCTTTCAATCTTAATGTTTCAATTAATTCTAAGTTTCTAATTGTATGAACATCCATTTCAAGATAGTCATCTTTATTAACAATATTAACATGTGATAAATGTCCTAATTCTTTTAATTCTTTAATTCTTAAATAATAAATAATATGTTTAATACCATATGATATTCTATCATCTTCAATACCTTCATATATATCTTGATATTCATCTTCAAGTACTTCTTCTGATATAGATACATTTAAACCATAATTATTTATTAAAGTATTTAATATATCTAAAGGAAATTCTTTTTGAACTACTACTTCCCTAATATTAAGATTAATAAGTTCATTACTTAAAGAATTATTATCATGAGCTATATATTCAGAATTAACCTCTCCAGTTGATAAATCTATATAAGTAAGTAAATAAGTATAATTATAATCTATTAAACCAGCTATATAGTTAAAGTCTCTTTCATTTAAGAATTCTAAATCTACCATAGTTCCTTTAGTAACTACTTCAATTACATCTCTTTTAACCATACCTTTAGCTGTTTTAGGATCTTCTAATTGTTCACATATAGCAACTTTATAACCTTTATTAATTAGTTTTTCTATATAAGTTTTAACTGAATGATGAGGAACTCCACACATAGGAATTCTTTCTTTTAATCCAGCATTTTTACCAGTTAAAGTAAGTTCACATTCTCTAGAAACTAATTCTGCTTCTTCAAAGAATACTTCATAGAAATCTCCAATTCTTGAGAATAAAATACAATCAGGATATCTATCATGTATTTCCATTAGTTGTAACATCATTGGGGATAATTCTTCTCTATTGACATCTCTTCTATTCACTTTTATCACCTGTATTTACTATTATACAAAATTTCAAAAACCAAAAAAAGGAAAAGTTTACTTTTCCTCTTTTTTTATAAGATTACCATCTTTATCTCTAATGCCTTGTTCTATTTCAAGTTCAGTTATTTTTTTATCAAAAATATCTAGTAATTTACTAAAATCCATTTTAGTTTTTAAATCTTCAATATTCTTTAATGCTTCCACAACTTGTTCATTAGTAACTGTCTTTTCTTCTTCCATTTTAACCCTCCTTAAGTTTATTTAATTCTTCTAATACTTGATCAAAAGTTTTAGCTTCAATTAATTTAATATTATAATTTCTTTTCTTAACATATTTCTTAGCTTCTTTATAATTCTCACTAGGAACAATAAATACATCACAGTTATTATTAACAGCACCCATGATCTTATATTTAACTCCAGCTATTTCTCCAACCGAACCATCATTACTAATAGTACCTGTTCCTGATATCTTAAGTCCATTAGTTATATCATTTTCAGTTAAAGCATTATAAATAGCAAGTGATAACATTAATCCACCAGAAGAACCTAATTCTTGTGGTTGATAAGCATAACTTACATCTGGATTATTATCATAAGTGAAAATTGTATCAATCATAATACCAATTAGATTTACTCCTTCTTCATTTTGAATAATAGCAGTAGCACTTGTCTCTTTACCATCTCTTAATACTTTAAAAGTAATCTTATCTCCTTCTTTTAATGAATTAATATATTCTCTCATTTTATTGGATGATTCTAAATCATTATAAGGTTTACCATCATATTCAAGAATCTTATCTCCTACTTCTAATGTTGTATCAGCCATATCAGCTATATAATAAACATAATAATTATAAGAAGTAATATTAACATCTATATTAGCACTAGTATATGCTACATAAGTAGCACTAGAAATAGATTCATATAAAGATATTAATTCTCTTCTAGTCATAACTTCTAATGTTTCATTATCAATAGTAATATCTTCATTTTTAACTAAATCCCAATCTGGTAATATCCAAGCAAGTATTATATTAGATAATCTACCTTCTAAGCTAGACACATAAGTTAGATTAAAAGAACCTTCACTTTTATATACTACATTAGAAAGTCTATCTTCTATACTAATTGCACCACCTGGAGCATAGACACTATAATCTAGTTTTACAAATAGAAAACATAATACTATTATTAGTCCAATTATACTAGATAGATTCTTTTTAATAATATTTAAAACATAATTTATAAATACTTTTATTCTATTCATTTAATCACCATACAAGTTAAATTATAACATAAAAAAATGCTAATATAATTAGCATTTTCTTAACTTAACATGTCCAAGATGAATCTTGATTTACATATGTAATACCTTTAATAGCATGTGTCTTGAAAGTTGTTGTTTCAATTGCACAATATTGTTTCTTAGCTAATTCAGAATTTGTGGATAAAGTTACAACAACAGGCGTATTAATATCAGTTGTAATATTATTAAACGCTCTCTTAAAGTAATCACTACCAACTTGATTTAAATTATTCATTTGGAATTCAAATTTATCCATATATTCACCGTAATAACCAAATTCAGTAAATGAACTAGAAGATACATAAGAATTCAAATAGAAATCACCAGTAAATCTTATGAATGGAACACTTCTAATACCATCAAACATGTGTCCAACTGTAGAAGGAGCAGATGAATTAAATGGTATTACTAAACCATATTTATTACCAATATGAGAACCAGGATTATCATATCCAAAATGATAGAACATATATTCATATTTAGTATTAGGTCCAGTAATAAAATCACTAAAGAAATCATCTGGTAAACCTTTCAATGCAACACATGAATTAAACATATAAGTAAAATCAGAAACATAACCAGTATCAACTGTAAAGTTCCTTAAAGGATTAGATACTAATTCATATTCATCATTATAATACTTAGCTCTATCAATATCTCCATCATATTCAGTAAATAATAAACCAGGTCTTCTAGAGAAAAGATATGTAACACTAACTGTACCCTTAAAATTAGCATCTTTCATGCTTACATTTCTAAGTTTATAATAACTTGAGCTTGAATCTTGAGCAGAAAACATACTATCAAGATAAATATTTGTTCCTGCAGATACTTCACTATGAATACCATCAATTTTAATATATTTATAAATTGTACTATAGAACATAGATTTAAAGTTTGTACATTTTGGTAAATGTATTTCATCAAACCAATCAAATGCTAAATTTCCATATGAAGTACTTGCATAACCAAAAGCTTGATAAGCAGTTGTAACAGATGGTAAATTCCATACCTTATTATCATCAGCAAGAGTTATTTTTTCTAGAGCATCACATGAGTAGAAAATACTTTCAATAGTAGTAACATTATTCCAATCATTACCTAATTTAATTCTCTTAATGCTAGCATCATAAAACATATAACTACAATTAGTAACATTACTAAAATTCATACCAGATAAATCTAAATCATAAAGATTATATGTATATCTAAAAGCACCATAAGCATTTGTTAAACTAGGAGTACTCCAACTTCCAATTTTAAAATTATTATTAGTCCTTGAATTATAATAAAAGAATTCACTTATAGTACTCAATTTAGGAGTATTGAAATTATCAATTAAAAAAGATGGAGTATTGGATTTCCAATAATAAGCAGCTTCATAGAATGTTCTTTCCATTGATACTAACTCAGGCATACTTACATGGTTAATAACCAATGTAGTAACATAATGACAATAATAGAACATATTACTCATATCATTTAGTCTGTTTAAAACCAAATCAGCACTATCATTTCCTTCAAATTTAATTGTAGTTAATGCAGTACACTCTGCAAACATATATTGAGCAGATTCCAAATTAGGTGCATAAAAGTCAGTACCATAAATGAATTGTGTAACACGAGTACCTCTAAACATATGCATCGCATTTTTTAGTGATGATAATTCAACAACACCAGAATCGGTTTTAAAAGGAATACTTGAAATTTTAGTGGATTGGAACATAGCACTCATGTTTTGAACAGATGCAAAATTTAAAGTATTAAAATTACTTAATCCAGAATCATAAAGTGATGTACAACCTTTAAATAAGGAAGACATATTTGTTATTCCAGTCGAATCGAAGGCATTAAAATCAATTGAAGATAAAGCAGTAAAACCTGCAAACATTCTTGCCATAGAATTTCCATACATCGTTACAGCTCCACTTTGACCTATAACAATATCATATTTAGATCCATCAGATGCATTTGGATTAAAGAATAACATTGTAGTTTTATTTTGCGAATAAGAAACATCTATACCTTGATTTGTATAAGGATTTTTTAAATCACTTTGAAATTTAATTGTCTTGATATTACTTGCTGTTATTCCAGCACTCTTGACCATATCAAGTTGTAAGAAGTTTTTATTTAAACCAGCTGCATCAAGTGATGTTGTTTTTGTTTCTGAACAAACATAATTAAATACGCCATTAACTGCTTTGTTTTCACTTGCATATGTATCATTACAATTTGAACCAGTACAATCACATAATAATTGAAGTGGTGCATCTCCTTCTGATGTTTTATTAGTATTATCACAGAAGAAATCTATACGATCTTGATATCTAGCAGCTTCTGTATCAGGATAATATAACTTAAATGAGAACGATAAATCTATATCATAATGATATTCATTACTATCAGTTATAGGAATACGTAATGAAGCATTATTTGTTCTTTGAGCATTATATTTTGATGAAGGATCATATTGAGCAGAATATTTTAATATTGCTTTATGACTAGATGATAATGAAATATCTGCATCAAGTTTTTGTACTACTGAATAAGTACCTTTCCAAGCACTACCACCACTTGGTGCTTGATTAGCAATACAATCTTCATAGTATCCTCTTTCATATTTTATAACCCAAGAAGGATTATCATATTTTTCTTTATTTTGTTTATAAACAAGAATATATCCTAAATCTGAAACATCATAACTTAAATTATACTCAAGTTTAACACAGGCATAACCAGCACTTTTATCAATTAAAGAACTACCCATATTGAAATCTTCAGGTTCACATAAAGAAACACTATGAACACCAATTTCAATCATATCAGCTTCAATAGCTTTAGTTACTACAGCCTGAGAAATCAATAAAGAAGATTTCTCAGTAACTGCAGTATTAGCTTTTTGAACTTGAATTAATAAAGTAAATAGAAGTGACATAACTAACGAAATAATTACAACACTAACTAGAACTTCTACAATCGTCATACCTGAATTATTTTTATTTGTCATAGTCTCCCCTCCTAATTACTCTTTATTATATATGGTGAACCAACAGCACCATTTCCATCTATTAATTGAGCATTAAACTTAAATGCAACTACTGGTCTAACACCCCAAGAAATATCACCTGTACAATATGAAGTACTTGAAGAATAGTAGCAATAATAAGTTTCTGTTGAAAAGGAAGTACCTGAACTATAATAATATCTTCCACGATCATTTATTTGATTCATTAAATGATATCCAGCACCAGAACTTAAATAATCAAAATTAGGAATTGATTTAATTTCTTCTCCTGTTATCAAAGCAGAAGGATATTCAAGCAATCCATTACTATTACTACTATTTGTTCCATAATTAGACCATTTATCACATGTTTTGTATCCTTTATTATTAATATAACTTATATCATAATTTTTATCTCTAAATACATCAAAATAAGTATATGATGTTTTACCTAGTTCAGGTCCAAAAGAACCATTAAACGAAGAATCTTCACAGAATGTCACATCATAATCAAACACTTTCTCATAATTAAGTCCACTTTTTGCAATATAGTTTTTAAACCAATTGTCAACACCAGTTTTAGCATTTGAACTAATAGTTCTAACATCATTAGTTCCTGTTAAAGAAGGATCACCATAATAATAATGGTAAGCATCAGTATCATTCATAATACCATTAACATAATAAATAACATTGATATTACTACTATATGCACTACCAATTTTATATAACTTTTCACATTGTAAATTATTAGTATGATCATCTTTTGTTTCATCATAAACTGCAAAGCAGAAATAAGGATGGTTAATAATATTAGCATCATTTGAACTTGAAGAATCAAATAATTCACTTATAGTTGGATATATATAATCTCCAGTTAAAGAATAAGTATTTGAAGTAGAATCATATGAAATGTTAGAAGCTAAAAGCATTTTAACATTACCAAGACTATTATACTTTTTACCACCAGTTGTATAATAAGCTCTATAAGTAAAATATGTATTCTTAGGAGTTACACTTGATAAGTAATAAAGTCTACTTTTACAAGTAGGTCCACCATCTTCACAGAAATAATACCCTGTAACTCCAAGGTTACTTAAATCTGAATAATTATTAAGTGCCGTACCATACCATATTTTCTTAACAGAAGTAGCAGAATCTAAAGTATATGTATCTGTATCTTTATCATATGTAGCATCTTTTGCAAATATAACTTCTTTATCTGGGTTAAGTGTTAAAGGATTACCTTTATTAGAACCAGTATAATCAGAATAAGAGTATAAATTTAAACGATATTTAAATGAATCAGCTCCACTATAATAGCCAACAGAAACATCATTTGATCTATACATATAATAAACATCTTGAAAACCACGATAATTTGAGTTTGCAAAACGCATCCAATTACTTGTAATAAAACTTGTTGTACCAGTATTAGCACAACCAGTAGATTCATTATAAGTTCCAGTATAAATTGCTTTAATTCCGGAAGGGCTTCCAAAATTACTAATTAATCTGAAACATTGTCTATTATAAACATAATAGTTATCCAATGAACTAGAAGTACCAGAATAATAGTAAGTTGTAACACCATCACTTTCAGTCCTCTTAAATAAGCCATTTTTTGAAGTGTCTGTTGAATCAGTAACTGCGCATTCTAATACTCCATTAATTGTTCCATCTCCACACCAGATAGCATAAAGCATTCTATTATATTCATTAACTTTTAAATCTATATTATTTTCATAACAATAAATATGATTTTCAGAGTAAGTAGCATCGCCTTTAATACAACTATTAAATTTATCAATTGTATCAACTTCAGTATTGTTAGTCCATCCTATTAATGCTTGTCCAGGATGAACTGAAGAGCCAAACATGTTATATAAAGGAATAACTGCACCATCTGCATATAAAGAATCAGATGCAATACTTGTTGAATCGTTATCTGAATAGAAATAAACAGGTGCAAGTGTTGAGTTAGTAGTTATTTCTGTCATCGCAATTGATGAATGAAATATCTCACTATCAATATCTAATTCAGTAGGTTCACCATGACTAGTACTATTATTAATAGATTTTCTATATTTAATAATCATGAAGTCACCTTGTAACTCAGGATTTTGTTCTCTAATATAATCTATTGAAGTAGCATCGAATAAATTCAATACTTCAGCATATTTCTTTTTATTATTTTGATTATTAGCAATTAATGAATAATCAACATAGTAAATTTTTTCAATACCATAAGCAACTACCGCTTCATAAATCGGATCTTTCTTAACAGTATCATATGGAGTATCACCATAATATACAGAATAATCACAAATTACAATATCGTGACGACCTTTGCTAGGAGTTGATTGAGTACCAGAACTATAGTCATATGTTCTACATACTCTTTTAGAGTTACCAGAAGCATCAGTATACTTTTGCCAAACAGCATCATCATCTAGATAGTAATATAAGAATGAATTACTATAAGATTCAGAAGTACCAGATGATGCATATGCAACATCCATTAAATCTTTAACATAATAAGTTTTATATAAAGTATCAATTGTATCATTGTTGTTTCTCTCTTTAGTTTTAGAAACAATATATGCAAAAGATGCATATAAAGACATCAAAGTAGTAGTTAAAAGAAGAACAACAATTAAAGTTTCAACTAAAACGAAACCGTTTTTCTTTTTCATTATTTAACCCCCTTTGAAATAATATATGGTAATTGAAGTGTACCATTTCCTGAATCAGCAACACCATCTAAGGCATCTTCACCAGGAACTACTTCAATAGTAGCAACTAATCTAGGCTTATAAGAATAAGCAACATTACTACATTCAGTTGATGAACTATTGATACAAGAACCTAAAGTCTTTTTAATAACATAGCAGTATTCAACATAGTTACTATTTACTTTACCAAATGATTGATTAGAAGTATTACTATTATCATAAACCATTGTTGAACCATTAATAGAAGCATTGTTAGATCCACAGTTGCCATTAACAACACCAACATCAGCTCCATTTAATGTTCCTGAGGCACCACCATTTGAGAATCCTTGTTTATAATAAACAGCCCAGCCATAATTGAATCCAGAAGTATATTCAGAAGTACCTGATTTAGGATTCCAAAGTGCATAGTCACTATTTTGGTTAATAATAGCAGCTTTAATCTTATCATCATCAATTTCTTTAATATATTCAATATCCTTAATAGTCATAAGTCTTACTTTAACTCCACTATTAAGTCTATAAGGAAAGGCATAATCATAAATAGGCATAAAATCATGAGCTTTTTCAGAGGCATCAGCATAACCAATTAATTTTCTATAACTTGGAGAATAATGAATATTTCCTTCAAATAATCTAGCAACATTTTTTAATGATCCAGTTATTGGAGTTCCATTAGTCATTTCAGTAGTAATCGAATTACCTTCGTCATCAAAATTACCAGTATAAGAAGTAAAATAACTTGTAGTAATTTGACCAGTTATATCAGAAACAAAATAATATTTAGAAGGTGTAGAAGCTCCGTCTTCTCCTTCAGTTCCTTCATCTATTTTGAATAGTATCCATTTAGCATTAGAATTTACTGGAGAAGAATAAGTAGTTGTACTAGAAACACCATCGCCTTCAGGTTCCATAGTATCAAATACAACATAGTCACCAATTTCCATATCAGAAATATGAACATTTCCATATTTTTCTAATTCTTCTTGAGCTAACATTTGAACACGATTTATCAATTGTTTATTTTGAAGATAATTAGCTGTATAAGCTAAAAATAAAGTTAAAAATGCCAACAAAAATGCATATAAAATACTAGTAGCAATGAAACCATTTTTATCCTTCATGTTACACCACACCTATTCTATACAATATTATATTAAAAGAATAAGTTTATCTCAATACATTAGACACAAAAAAAGCATAAATTATTTATGCTTTTTAAATAGTTCATTATAGACATCTTCAAAAGATTCTACACATATAATTTCGATTTGATTTTTAATATTTTCAGGTACTCTTAATAAGTCATTTTCATTTTCAATTGGAATAAATACTTTCTTATAATTGTTGTTATAAGCACCAATTATTTTTTCTTTAATTCCGCCTACTTTTAAGATATCACCATGTAAGTCTATTTCACCAGTAAATGCTACTTCAGCAGGTATTTCTTTATTAAGAAGTAACGAAAGTATTGCAGAAGCAATTGCTAAGCCACCTGAAGTTCCTGCTTTTTTAATAGAATAAACAAGTGCATTTATATGAAAATCTTTGCTCATAATCTTCTTTTGATCTAAACCAAAAGTAGTTGAATTACGAATAATATAATTAAGAGCTACTCTTGCTGATTCTTCAACTGAAGAAACAACATTACCAGTCATAATTAATCTACCATTTCCAGGTAAATCAATAGCTTCAAAGTTAATAATTACACCACCATAAGGAGTTACTCCAAGTGTAGAAGTAATACCAGGATGTATCTTTTTAACCATTGAATAATTATATTTAATAGGTCCTAAAATATCTCTTACTAAATCAGTAGTTAATGTCTTATTTCCTCTTTCATTAACTAACATATTTCTAACAATTTTCTTTAATGTTCTATCTAAATTTCTTACACCAGATTCTTTAGTATAACCATCAATTACTAGTCTTAAAGCATCATCAGTAAGTTTAATTTTCTTCATATTATATTCATCAAAAATTGTTGGTAATAAATACTTCTTAGCTATATCTATTTTTTCTTCTTCTGTATAAGAAGATACTTCAATAACTTCAAGTCTATCTCTTAACAT
>AUXO013310744.1_pt1 | contig 10380 bp, 8 predicted proteins | sample 768731 | NCBI WGS metagenome assembly AUXO01 (sample SAMN02715735, study PRJNA202380) | gut metagenome | biome: sheep rumen | host: Ovis aries | place: New Zealand: Palmerston North | reverse complement strand
ACAAGTTCTTCTATTGTATTATTTTGCATAATTGTATGTTATATAAATTGTAATATTATGGTTGATAAATCCATGATGTCGTAGGGTCTGTCCTATAGTCATCTTCATAATCAGATGAATGAGAGCCAGAATTGTGCTGATTATGATTACCAGATTTATCAGTTTCTTTCCCTAGCAATTTATTTCTCACAAAATTGAGTTGCGCATTCACAAGGGCCTGACATAAATCCTCTATAATTATCGTGTCAAGAGACTTTTGCTCCTCATCAGTAATATGTTCTCTTATCGACTCTGTGAACAGAAATGATGAAATATATAACTTCATACATGTTTTTGCATACCTATTCACCACATCGATGATACAATCTGGCAAAGAGTGCTCCTTATCTTTCCAATATTTTTCTTCGTTAAATGGGAAATTAAAAATATACTCACCTGATAAAATTGAGAATACAGAATTAGAGATTGTTTTATTATCCTTCAAAGACGGATGTTTTGTCTTTACAATGTCCTCTATGACATTTTTCAGATAACTCTTCTGCATAGAGCTAAAGTTATCCGCATGTTCTCTTTCATTCCACTTTTCGTGGATATACCACCTTGCGCCAGTAAGGTCACTTTCAATTTGATCTACAAATAGCCTTATAGCATTTGATCTTTTATTTGAAGTCGTCTGTAATTCATAACTTCTCAGGATACGTCCTTCATCAAATGTATGATGACCTAAACGGCAATAATATTTACAACATTTCTCAACGTGCTTTTTGATAATTCCCCAGTTCCACGTTCCTTCCAAATCACTAATCGTTTGCTGTAATGCCACGATTTTTCTTTGTTTACTTAATTCGGAATTAGGTAACGGTTGTGCCCCATACACTTCCTGCGCCAAAGTTGAACCCGAACGAATCGGCACATAGCATTTTTGACATATACCTGTTCCATTACATGTTTGACAGGTATCAACAGTATGAGCATGTTGAATTCTTATTACTCCACTTCCATTACAATTATAACAGCGGTGACTACCATGACACTCTGGACATTCCCCTCTTGCATAAATCTTCAGATTCAAGTCCCAACGCTGTTCAACCTTATCACCTTTTCCTAGAATACAGAAATAGTCACCTTGACACCAATCCCAACGACACCTGTCATAATTGAATATCAATGCTTCGTTTGGTTTCAATTTTAGCTGTCGCCGAACCTGAGTAGGTTGCTGCCCTGTACTATCAATAATAGCACAGTCAAACGTTTCTGTTTTGAACATATTCTTGCACGTCAGAGTAAAAGAAATTGCTCTTTTCCCTCCTTGATGCAAGGAATTGTACCATTCAAATGTTCCTCTAAAACTCATTGTCAATTCCTATTTATAACCATTACCAATTCCTGTTGGAGATCCACCCATACCACCTTGGCGAGTTGGCACGTAACACTTATAACATGTACCTGTACCTCCGCAATACTTGCACATCTGAATATCCGCTAAATGATTAGACGGATTAAAAGATAATGCTTTACCATTACAATACTTACATATGTGTGTACCATGACAATCAGGACATTCACCGGGTCCATATTCTTTTAAGTTAAGTTCCCATTTCTGAACGATATTTCCTTTCTTATCAAGAATGGCAAAGAAATCGTGGTTGCACCACTGCCAGTTAACGGTATCAAAATTAAAAGAATACGATCGTCCTGCTTCAAATCTCTTACTTCTCCAATACCAAGGATTGGGATTGTTTGGGTAACTTATCATACAATCCACTGTTTCACTCCCAAACCATTTTGTGCATTTTAACACAAAGGAATAGAAGTTGAGACCATCCATACGTGTGGATGAATAAGATTCGAATTTTCCCTTGAAGTTACTCATACTCTTTCATCTTCAGGCTTTAATAATGTAAACTCGGAGGCCGACTTAGCCCATTCTGCAAGGGTATCATTCACTTTCTGCTTTATTTCGGGTGTTACAGACTTCTTCATCCGCGTGTAGGCTAAATAAAGTGCAGCTGCATTATCTAAATACCCCAAAGCCCCATAGTCTTCCTTAGGAAAAAAATCGTTAGGAAGAAACTGATATGCTAATGCAGCACCAATAATCAGTTTGTTTAACTTAGACGTATTATCATTCATCATGACGAAATACAACTCCAACATCATACGGGTTGTTTCCATACTTCCCTTATTAGCATGTTTCTTTATATAGTCCAAACTCTGCCCCACATAGTTTATGAGTTTGTCAAAATCGATGTTTCTGAAGAAACGAACAAGTTCTTCTATTGTATTATTTTGCATAATTGTATGTTATATAAATTGTAATATTATGGTTGATAAATCCATGATGTCGTAGGGTCTGTCCTATAGTCATCTTCATAATCAGATGAATGAGAGTCAGAATTGTGCTGATTATGATTTCCAGATTTATTAGTTTCTTTCCCTAGCAATTTATTTCTCACAAAATTGAGTTGCGCATTTACAAGGGCCTGACATAAATCCTCCTTAATTATCGTGTCAAGAGACTTTTGTTCTTCCTCGGTAATATGCTCTCTTATCGACTCTGTGAACAGAAATGATGAAATATAAAACTTCATACATGTTTTTGCATACCTATTCACCACATCAACGACACAATCTGGCAAAGAGTGCTTCTTATCATTCCAATAATTTTCTTCGTTAAATGGGAACTTAAAAATATACTCACCTGATAAAATAGACAATACAGAATTAGATATTAATTTATTATCCTTCATAACCGGATGTTTCGTATTAACAATGTCCTCTATGATATTTCTTAAATAATTTTTCTGAATTATGCTAAAGTTGTCCTCATGTTCTCCTTCATTCCACTTTTCGTTGATATACCACCTTGCGTCTGTAAGGTCACTTTCAATTTGATCTACAAATAACCTTATAGCATTTGATCTTTTATTTGAAGTCGTTTGTAATTCATAACTTTTTAGGATACGTCCTTCATCAAATCTATGATGACCTAAACGACAATAATATTTACAACACTTCTCAACATGCTTTTTGATAACCCCCCAGTTCCAGGTCGGATTTTCTTCTATATCGCAAACCAACGGCGAAGGATACTTTGTTTTGAACTCATTTACAACATTTTTAACTATTATATCGTTAATAATGGTGTTATATATTTCATTAAAGGAATTCTCATAAGAGAATTTTGCTTTAGATAATATCTCTATTTTTTTCTCTCTTTCGTCTGATTCAAACATTATATTTACTATAACATTGAGGCACATAATGTCCTTTGCTGTAGAGTCAACAGTTTTGCTAAATTCTATCCATTTGTCTATTTCTTGACTTTGTTCATCTTTTATACTATTTACTAGCAATTCTCTATATTTAACATAATTTGTTGATATTCCATGTTTTGGAATTAATCCATATGCTATCCAATTAAAGCGGTCAATATAATACAAAATATCGGATGCTGCAGAAGGATTTATCATATTATTATCACAGAACGCTTCAATATTTTCCTTTATTTTATCTTTATTGTTATTAAAAAATCCATTGAGACGTTCATTAATCATTTTATCGTCAGGAAATTGTTCCCTCCATTTTGATAATAAAGTATATACATAGAGATATGAATACTTTTTGTAATTTTCTATCCAAAACTTCTTTGTCTCAGAGCCATCGGAGCCAACTAATAATAAACTAACAGTTTCGTCCGTTTCTTCGTCGTGCCAAATTAATTTTTCCGAATGCGGGAATTTACGAAGTAAGTATCTTCTTAAACTTTCGTCATCTTTAAAAGATTCTAAAAATCTAATTACAGCCTCTATGTCAAGTTCCAAATCGTTCATATTATATCACGTTAACATGTTACTAATATTCTTTTCTCTTCATTTGGTCAACATAGTTAGGGAATATAATTCGTTTGGCTAAGAGGATCCGAATCTCCATAGGTATACTCCGAATCTATTGATGGCCATATCTTATCACAATTCCAGCTTATGTTGTCAACTATAAAATCCTCATTCTCAGAAACACGAAATTCAATTTTTACTGTAATACTCAAGCAAGGTTCACCAGAATAGTTTAATTTCTCCCAAAAATTCTTTTTTACGTTAACACTCCAAGTATAACTCCCTATAAGAATAGGATTAGTGGGAAGAGCTTCATTGATGGATGTCAAAATTTTAAAAAACTTAATTCTCAAATTAATCACTTTATCTTGTTTGCTCTTGTAAAAACTCCAGCTAAGACTTGTTTTTCTTGTAAAAGGCAATCTTGTCCAATAATTCTCTGGGGAATACCCTTGAAGAAATTCTTCACCTACATAGATATCGTTTGAGTATAATTTCGCTATTATTTTCCATTCATGTTTATCTACATTATTTGATTGTTCAGTTACCCCTTTATTTAAACTTCTTGCTTTTAAGATAGATAGAGGTATAATATATTTTTGCTGTTCAACTTCTGATAATTTAGTTTGTTCTTTTACAATCTCAGATGAAACAGCCTCTAAAAAATTTATTGAAATAGAACTATTACTTTCATTTTTCGAAGATATAGAGTCAAAATATTGTAATACCTCAAAAACATACAAATAAAAGTGTGCCTTGTCCCACTTCATTGTTATTTTGTTTATAATACTATGGATTTTCTTTGTATCACCTTTAAATTCAGGAAAAAGGAAAGAAAGATAGATACATAAGCATTTGACATCTCCAACCACTAAATCTGTGGCTTGGCAATAATTTAAATAGTCAGCTATATGTAACTTGACAACGTTCACACTGTCGTGTTCGATACTCTTTCTTAACAAGTTACAGTAATAAGATAAATCTAAATTTATCTCAGGATGATTTTTTCTTATTTCCTGCGGAAAAAATGGGCTCTTTCTTTCTTTCTTCCATAGGAAGGAATCTATTGAAAAAGCCAATTGTGGAATAATGGAGGACGGAGGATTTAAAATAGTAAAGAGATTGTTTTTTAGTGCTACGACTTGTTGTGATAAAATCTCGTTATCTTCAAATTCTATTAATGTATTTCTTATATCTATATTATCGTCATCTTCTGTAGTTCTTAATATTTCACACAATAGCACATATGGGTATATGTGATCATACTCATTAGAAATATTCTTCCAAAAGCTAATTTCTTCTGTATTCCTACAAAAAGGAAATGATACAGAGTAACCCTCCTTTGTATTCCATAACATTCCTTCGGGATTATTTATGTGAAAGAATTCCTTTTTAAAAAAGGAAATCAAATCCTTTTGGATATTAAGGAATTTAACTATTGCTTCTAAATCTACTGTATTCATGAGGCATCATTATTTTTGATTATTATAGTATTACGGAACATAGAACATTGGTTCTGAACAACCAAAATAGTATTCGTCATCATGTGAATTATTGTAAGAACCTGAGTTTATTTTTTTACCACCCAATTCCCTCTTTTGCAATAATTCGTCTTGATTCATTCCATGATTAAACTTCACAGTTATTGACCCAATAGGACATTTTCTGTTTCTGGCTGTTTCGTAATCAATAGTTTTCAAATGTTGAGGATCTCCTTCTAACGCGAATATTTTGAAATAGACATCACATATATAAGAGGGTTTAACCTTCCTCCACAGTGAATAATAACAACTATATTCAGAATCGAAATGGAAATCCTCTATTTCAACAAATCTATTTAAGACAAGTTTTGCAATAAAATCATTATATGTCATCTGTCGAAAATCGATATTTTCTCTAAGGGCAATAGATAAAAAATGATTTATTGTTCCTTCTTTGTCTGAAAAGCTATTTCTTTCTGTATCCATTTCTTCCAAGATTCCACTCTCAGCATTAAAGGACAAATATACCTCTCTATAGTTGACATATGTGTCATACTTTGATATTTCTTGGCCAGACCCATCCAGTCTCCCCTGTAGATCTGTTACCCTAGTTGTATTCAATACGACATCATCAATGGAAAACAATTTGCATTCATCTTCCATGTTCCATTTAAAGATAAGGTTTCGGAATGCTTGTAATGTTTCAGAATTGATCTCAGAATCTGTCAAAAGACTAGTCTTTACTAGTTCAATATAGAAATCGTTGGTAAAAAAATTCGACTCACGAAGTCTAAAGACCAAATTCTGAAAGCAAGAATATTTCTCAAGTATAAAATCCGTCGTTTCGCAGAAATTTGCAAACAGCTCAATATGGATAATGACATCTTCAATAGGGTATGAATATAGTTTATTATTGAACATTTCGTAGTAGTCATCATAAAACCGAGTTGATTTTGCATGCCTCATTTCCATACTTTTAAACAAAAAAGGCTGAATGCATTTATTCTCCCACCTAAATTTGTCAATCATGTAACCAAGTTCCTGCAATAAATGCGTGGGAATATATGTTTTTTCCTTTCCTATAAATGCCAACTCAGCGAAACAGTCCATTTCATCGGAAAGAGTATCTTCATATTTTTCGACATAATTATTCAACCTATCAATTATTTTTACATTTTCTATATAGGAACTTTTCCATTTCGTTAAAACCAGCCACACATACAGATGTATAAACTGTTCGCTATTATTTCTCCAAAATAGGCATTCCTCCATTCCGCAGAATGGGAAACAAACACGAACCTCTTTCTGGCTATTTTCCCAAACTAAGTCTTCATCGTTCCTTGAATGATTGAATAACTTCAGGAAAAAAGATGTAAGATCTCTATTTTTTTCCAAAAAAACCTCTATTGGTTCTATATCCAAAGAATACATATCACTCTCCACTTGCAGACTTGAAATTAAACATATCTTTATATTTACTACATAATAGTTCGACAAGTTTACCCTCTGTTTCGATTTCTTTTCCAAAGTTGGCAATTCTTTTATCAATCAAATCGGCATAAACTTTCTGTCGAAGGAAATAATCCATCTCTCCAAATTTTTCATCAGATAAACTTTTCGAAATTTCAAGGTTTTGAGTACCTTGCTTCTTTGTCTCTATATAGTGAGCAACATATTCACCAAACTTCTCAAGGTCTATTTTTTTGTATGTGTTGTCATCAATCAAATTATCCAACTGCTTTTCGGTGGTATATGATTCAATGAAGAATTCTATGATTAAATTTTCAATCTCAGCGCCACTCATTGGTAACGAGGAAATTGACTTTGTTAAATTATCATATTGCATGGCAGAAGAATTGCGGATAACTATCTCCTTCTTTTGTTTGTCGTTCTCTATTACATCTATGATTTCGCCAACAGGGTCTTTCTTTTTCTCAACAAACACCTTTTCGCCCTCATAGATTAGGCTAATGCCGAACTTTTTTTCAAGCAAGGCATAAATAATTCTCTTACATCCATTCTTACTCGGAAAGGTCAATTTAAACAGTTCATCCCACCGTCCTTTCCGTAGCATCTCAGGTTTCATTCTAGAGAGGTCATTGGCCGTTGCTACAAGATACACCATGGTTCGGTGCTCTTGCATCCAAGTGAGAAAGTGCCCAACAATGTGTGTCAGAGTGTCATCATTTTCAGATTCGTTCCCCGCTCCTGCAAAAGCTTTTTCTATTTCGTCGATCCATAGGACACAAGGAGCAGAGGCATCCGCTGTACTTAATGCCTCCATGAACATGTTTTCGCTTTGACCATATTTGTGTCCCAACAGTCTCCCAATGTCAAGCCTGTACAATGGTAATTCAAGAATGGAGGCTACAGCTTTGGAAGACTCCGACTTTCCACATCCAGGAGCTCCCACTAGCAAAATTCCTTTGGGCTTGGGAAACTTAGAAGGGAACTTGGAGATATTCATAATCCTTTTTTTCTGCTTGTAAATATACTCCTTTAAAGCTTTTATATCAGCCACTTTCTCATGATGGTCAGTATCGACATCAATAATCTCCAATAGTCCAGTATTTTTTACTAATTGTTTTTTTCGTTCTGTGATTCTTCTTGTCAAAAGCTCATCTTCTAAAGTCCATTCTATCAAGTTGTATTTGCTTTCGGCTTTCAAACCATGAAGGAGTTCTTTGATATCATATAGATGCATGCCGCATAATGAATCTGTAAACTCTTCATATTGCCTTATGAAAGTGTTATTTTGTAATTTTCCATCATATAAAATGCCAAAATCTATAGCCAAAGGATAAGGAAATTTATCTATCAGTTCAGATTGATCAACATGTGGTGCAACAACAGCCTTTATCTTTCCATTCTTATCTCTGCATATCAGACCTTTGTCTCGATTGATTTTAACGAGCTTTTTCCCATTTTGGTCTTCGATTACAGAAAAAAAATTCCTGTTTAACAATGGACTATCAACTCCGAAAAGAGTGGATTCACAGATCTCACATTTAGCAGCGACATCAACGTTCCCCTCTTTGTGAATTTCGTATTCATCAGATTCTTTATTTAGTTTTGCTACTGATCCGTATTTTGTTACGACCTTAAAAACATCAGTGTTTATGAATCCTAGTTCCTTATCTATGTCCCTGATATCTGGTAGTGGGAATGAAAGGCGTTCGCAAATATGTTCAAGTCCAGGAACATCAAAATGACTAGACGTTATTAACAATATAGATTGCTTTTCTTGATCATCTTTTAGATTGTTTTGAAAAACAAAATCCTGAAGCGCTGCTACTATACATCCTTTGTCTTTTGCAAAAATCCTCTCTGATATACGTACGATAAATAATTTCTCCCTCTTTTTTTTCATAAAATGCAATATGCATTTCTCTAAAGTTTTACTCTTTACTACAGACTTATATCGTGTTAACCCCTGATGTATAGGATTATTTATATCATATCTCTCCGGCTTGTCATTAATCTTAACGTAAATGCCCCTATCGTCTTCCTCAAAATACTCAACTGGTTTATTATCAATACGCTTCTCTATACTATCTGCAACAGTCCAAATTCTAACGGACTTTTTCCCGAAGAACACAGGTGACTTTTCACACAGTTCCTCGATAAGTTTAACAATATAATTAAAATCAAAGCATTCCAACCAAATAATGGGATTATGATTCCTTACTATTGACAACCTTATTTTCTCCTTAAATATCTCTAAAGCACTATCCATCATAAATATACCAAATTAGATATTCTCTCTTTTGCTTATTTTGTTCAGAAATAACAGTTTTACTTAGTTATATTTTCTTCACTGACTTCAACATCTTCGTCATCTACTTCAATATCCGGATCATCGTTGTCAGTGTCCACATCAATATCATCTTCATCTATGTCCATTTCATCCAGATTGGTATCGTTTTCTTTTAATATATCAGGTATATCCCAACCAAGTTTTTTACATATTGTTCTACCCCAGTATTTAAATTTGCTTTCAAACGTTTTATATTGACTCTTTACCTTGGCACTTACTATTTCAGCATACTGCAAAACATTTCTCGATGCGTCTATAGTAATTTCTATTGTTCTATTCAACAATTTCATAAGGTTATCTTTTGTGATGAACTTCTTGACAATGGGATGAAGGAAAAGGAGAAGATCATTAATTTTATCTGCTGTCTGTTCAGCTAAGGCAGGATCCACGCCAAAATAAACCAGCAATCCCACGAGACCGACCTTGCCTTTTTCCAGCATAAGAGGAACCATATTCCAAGCTTTCTCCAAGAATGCAGCAGTTTCTACCGCTAGATGTTCAGCGGCACGTTCACAGAACTGTTCTTTACTGATTCTACCTGCATTTGCATGATATGCCAGTTTCAGCAGGAACAATCTTTTACAGACGAAATGAACTATCGGAATTATAATGTCATGGAAATTGGAAAGGGGGCCGTCTTTTGTCAGTTCTTCCGTTGTACTTATGATTGCATCCGTTATGGCCACGTATGCATTCTCCTCAATCTCAGAATTCAAGTCTGAATCGAAGAACATCTGAAGGAATCGCTTAGTAAAGGGATGCGCGTCAATCATAGAGTGCATCGCCTCGTCGAACTTGTCCCTTAGCCATTTCTCCAAAAAACTTGCAGCACTGGCACCTGCAGCAGTGGTCCATTTTTGTTTATTGAAACCGTCTTTCATAATCTATTTCCACATTAGTTGTTTTCTGCACTCAAATTATCTATTTCCTGTTCTAATTCCTTATCAATTAGCTTTTCAAAGAATTCTCTCTTCTTCGGGGAATTAAGCACGTCATTAAGCCAATCTTCCTCGCTATCAGATTGTACATATTTTTCCTTCAACTGCCGACGATATGTCAGATAATCTTTCACTTTCTCAAGGAACTCTAATCTATTATTATTCCCACTGTGTATGGATGCTATCGTCTTATCCACGGGATTTTCCATGCAGTACAACTCAAATTTCTTAATCCATATCTTATACTCCTGTGTTAAAGTCCCATCTTCATTATATAAGTTGTTTTCATCCTTCATAAAAGCAGCCAA